>Ga0265295_1000470_pt1 | contig 81133 bp, 76 predicted proteins | sample Munlansysbiofilm_FD_192503 | JGI IMG/M metagenome (GOLD analysis project Ga0265295, IMG submission 192503) | Leachate microbial communities from a municipal landfill in Southern Ontario, Canada - Methane capture system biofilm | ecosystem: Engineered > Solid waste > Landfill > Unclassified ... | reverse complement strand
TTTGTAACGAATAAGCGGCATGGCTTCATTGGTAAGGGTTGTTATTACTATTTCACCTACTTCACCTGGCATGCCTGGTTTTTGAGTTGTAATATCAATAATTTCAAAAATATTATCTGCATCGCGCAGGTGTAATCCATCATGCTCGTCGCAATCAACAGCAAGGCCATAGCCAAACTCAGAGTGTCCGTAATGGGTAAATACGTTGCATTTCCACGTTTCTTTAATGCCGTTTATTATTGATTGAGGTACAATATCAGCAGCAAGAAGAATGCTCTTAGGGCGCATATCTGGCGCTATACGACTCATATAAAGCAATTCGGCAGGCATACCAACAAGGCAATCAGCATCTTTGGAAACTTCAATTGCTTCTCTCACATTTCTGATAGCCCCTGATATTTCAGCAACCACACCAATTTGTGTGAGGCTTTCCTTTAGCATGCTGCCAAGGCTATTCTCGGTTTTGTTAGAGATAAGTATTTGTACCCGTTCGCCCTTGCGAACCATCGTGCTCATGCCTACCGAGAAAAATTCCTTTGTTCTTTCTAGGTCGGATTTTGAGAAAAAAACTCGTTTTTTCAGAATTGTAGTTCCTGAGTTAGCCAGAGTAGTTATTCTTGAAACATGGCTTTGAGGGATAGCCAAAAACGCATATGGATCACTTGCTATATCCGAAGGTAAAGTGAAGGGTAAATCTATCAACTTCATTGAAGAGTTGATTTTTCCTCGGTAAAACTGTGTATTGGATGCAGCGTAATCAATTACACTTTTGAGTTTTTCCATTTGCCACATTTCTAGTGCAGATGGAGATAAATTGCCAGCCAATCCGCTCTTTTGTGCAACCCATGAATTAACCGGAGAGATCATTTTAGCTACATTTTTTTGCCACAATAAGGCAGTATCCACACTTAGCGGTCTTCAACTTTTCTGGGTTTACCCCCAACTCACAATAAAAAGCCTTAGCTCCTTTATCAAATATCATTTGCCCCCACATTGTTCTAAGCTCATTGGAATAATCCTCAAATAGTTCGGGACAAAAATTGCTGGCTTCCAATTTCTTTAGAATATCCTCTTTAGTTTCAATCCGCCCGAGGCTACCATTAATTAATTCCGTTTTGCCCCGTGCATACATAACCGATATGATTAACCGTCCATCGGGTTTTAGCACCTCAAAGCATCTCTTTAACACGGCTTGCTGATCATCCATTAAATTGAAGCTGCATTCCATCATGATACCATCCATTGATGAGTCAGGAAACGGTATTGTTTCTGCCGAAGCGTTGATAAGGTTGCTTTGCGGACTAATATTCGCGGGATTACTGTCGATCCCAAATGCTTCATAACCTTGATTTGTAAGATGGTCAACGGTGGCTCCTTGGCCACATCCAAGGTCAAGAATTTTGGCCCCTTTGCTAAATGAGCAAAAAGATATCGCCCTGTTTGTTATTTCAAACCCGCCAGGCCTTCTTATATTTTTTACTGTACATCCCATTTTGAAAGATAATAGGAACAGAAAGGGATAAATTTTTCTTTGTCGTAAACGTGTAGGCTGCATTTTCTGAGCCTTGAGAAGTCTATATTTCCTGCATCCTGAAAGAGCATTGAGGTTATTGTGAAACTTTGACTTTTTGCAATTTTCAGGAAATAATCCATATCATGAATATTTCCACAACAGGATTTAGCTTCACTTTTTAATGCCGCAGGCTTAAGTACCGTTGGCTTTACTGTGGCAAACTTTAAAGATTCAGGCCTTTCCCAGCGTCTTCCAATAAATTCCCTGTTTCTATCGGCCGGGTCAGCAACAGAGGTTGTTTCCTTATTCGCTTTACGGAAATTTTGAAGAGGAACCAGGCTGTCGTTATCTATTACAAAATCACCGTGGAAGCTGCAAAGAGCGTGGTAGCATGACGAAGGCAGAAGGTTTTCCGCTTTGATAAGGCCTTTGGTTTGACCCTCTATTTCATAAATAAGTTCATCAATGGTAATTCGATCTCTGTCTGACGGTATTTTTGGAATTCTGCCAAAAAAACTGACTGGTTGAAAATGAACACCTCGCACTTTTGGCATCTGCTTAAGTCCGTACCGTATAATTTCTCCAACATTATTAATATTAATATCCCGAACTAAAGTTGCAACAAGCGTAACGCCGATATTATATTCAGCGCAATTTTCGATAGCCTTTTGCTTAATGTCAAGCAGTGGACTATTGCGCAGTTTTTGATAAATAGCATCCTCAGTTCCGTCGAATTGTAGGAAAACAAATGATAGTCCGGCTTCGGCAAGGTCTTTTACAAACTGTTTGTTCTCACCCAATAGAACCCCATTGGTATTTAGCTGGATGTATTTTGCCCCTGCTTCTTTTGCAGTTCTTACTATTTCAACAAGGTCTTTACGCACGGTTGGTTCGCCACCGCTCAGTTGTACTAATGATTTATCTTTTTTAATAAGTTTGTAAAGCGATTCTTTTATTTCACTAAAGGTAGGATCCTCCTTACTGTTATCTTGATCAGCTAAACAAAAGTTACAGTTAAGGTTGCATCTATCCGTAATATTCAATATTGTGCAACAAGTATTGCTCAGATGGTCAGGACAAAGGCCACATCCGTTCGGGCATTGCAGGTCTTCGGGTAATTCTGGCTCTCCATTGCCTATCCACGAATTAATATCATAATGGCCGCGCCAGATAATGGTTTCAAAGGTGCCGTGCTGGCTACAAGTTTTTTTTAAGAATATTTCCTTGCCTCGACTGATACGCTCTGCGGTTATTGGTTTCAGACATATGGGGCAAACGCTCCCTGTTTTGTAAAGTAGCTTCTCACTAATCATTCCTATTTATCTTCCAGCTGCATTTCAACTTCTGACATTCGTCCCTTTACAAACTCTTCCGAAAGATATACCATGCCACAATCGGGGCATTTTGGCAAATCGGTAAAAAAACTATGACCCAAGTAAGAGAAGTTGGTCTTTTTCAAAACTAACTCTTTCTTGCATTTACTGCAGATAAGTTTTTCTGTTTCAGCCATATCTTAATCCTCAATTTTCATTCGGTGGCCGTATGCGTTAATTAGCTCAAAATTATCCTTGTCAATAATACGGTAAACAGCCCAAATAGTCATGTTGCCAATTTGCATATACCCTGTATATATGTCTTTTTCAGGATTATATATTTTACTACCACTCTGTTCACATTCATTAATTACCCGCTGAATATCTGACTCAAGGATGTACTCATTATTCAGTTTTTCTTTAAGCTTTTCAGGAATCTGAATAACCATATCTTCTGTTTTTAAAGTGAACTGTTCATTCCAAAATTCATTAAGCATTTGCTGTTTAAGCGATAATCGGTTATACCTTCTTTGCGATATCGTGGGTAGTTTATCTTGAGGCTTAAAATCTAAATCAAACAGAATATCTAGTATATGCCAGGTTTGCTTCCCTTCTCTTGTAAAAATATCTCTGCAATTGGTGCAATAGGTAATATATGGGTTACTGTTTTGAGCAACCCGTTTTTGTGCTGTGTATCGAGCATAAGGCGGGTGAGCAATTGCCACTTGCCCTCCATAGCTGCAACATTCAGCCATTTTCCCTTCCATAGGCAATGGCTCAAGTGTAAAACCAACTTGGGTAGCCAGCTCACGGATACTATTTTGCAATACAGGTTCGTGCCTGCTTGCACAAGGGTCAAAAACAGAAGCAGTGATCTCCTTAAATTTATTGTGAGGCATAATTCCCTTTTCCTTAATTAAATCGTACAGGAATATGCCCTTTATTTCAGGTAAATATTTACTAAACATTGTTTTACACATGGGGCAGGCAAATATTGCAGTCGGCTTTCCAAGTGTAATCCAGTTTTCTTTTATTTGTAACAGTACTTTGCTGTGAATAGGTTCATCACCAGCCCAATCGGCAGGTGCGCCACAACAATTAAGCATTAATGCGGTATCAGGGTAATGATCGATTAAGAACTTGTAACTCCTCTGCACATATTCAGGTTCCGATGCTCCCATCTGGCATCCAGGGAAAAAGAAATATTTACTTTTATTATACCCTTCAGGTAATCTTGATAATGCAGCATCTGAATTTGAGAATTCCATATCTCTCAGGAAGAACTCATGAAAAGCCCAAGGCATTTTATCTTTCTCACGCATAGTGCGGTGACTCTGGAGTAGAAACTCGCCAACATCAATGCCTACGGGGCAAACATCTTTGCACAAGCCACAATGATTGCACGTTGCAATTAGCCTTGTTGCCATTGTCGCATCTCCATCAAGTGAGCTTGGAACAATGGTAATTTCAACCTCTTCAGTTACTCTTCTGGGAAATTTATCGAAATAATTTAGTAGTGGTGAATAGTGCTTGCAAGCATCGCATTTACATGTAAGGCAGCGCTTTGCTTCTGCAATGGCTTCTTCTTTAGAATACGAAATCTCATTAACAGGAAATATAGCCTCATTAGGTACTATTCTGATAGCATCAACGGTTAATTTTGTTCCCCGTTCGGTTTCAGGCTGATCCATTCTGCCTACCTTGAGATATCTTTCAATGGCAGTGGAAACATCAAGTCCTTGAGCAATAGCCTGCATGGTGTTTGCTCCAGTAACAGACCCTCCAATAAATACTCCCGGAGCTGAAGTGGCATAAGCTCCATCACTGCTTCGAAGTAGCCCAAAATCATTGCCCTCTTTACCAGTGGCAATGAATATTGCGTCAAAATCTAAATCCTTTAAATCCTTTATCTCCCTATTTAATTCAAGGGTATATGATTCGTGAGAAAACTGTTGATTTATATCCTCCAGAAAGACTTCGGGTTCAGCCACGTTATAAAGATGTCCACCTATTCTATCAGATTTTTCGAACAGGGTAACATTGTATTTTCTGGTTGTTAGTCTCAAAGCACATGCTAGGCCGCATATACCTCCGCCAATAATTGCAATTTTTTTGTCTTTTGGCGGCATGTTATACTGTTCGGGAGTAGTTGTGCGCGCATTTTCTATTGTCGCTTTTTCAAGCAACCTCAATGATATGGCGCCACCATGGCCCTTTAGTGGGCAAACCAGTTTACATGGCTCATGACATAATGCACTAACTATTCCAGGAAATCCAACAGTATATTGATAAGTTTTAAAAGCTGCACTAAATCGCCCCTGCTGCAGCTTGTTTATAAAATCAGGTATATCAAGACTGAACGGGCACTCAGCGGCGCAAAACGCCCGTTCAGTTTGTAAACAGTCAACTACTAAATCATTAAGGTATGACATAGTCTAGAAGAACCTTTCTCCTTCGCCTGATCCAAGTGGTTTAAAGTAATCGTTACCACCAAATGGAACTGGGTTGGCTTTTATATCTTCCAATTCATCATATAGGTCATTACCAAGGAAATACTTTTTAGGTGGCTCAATTTTACCTCCAGCTGCAAGTTTATCAAGCCCAGCCTTTACCTTTTCCTTTGTTGCAGGTAATTCGAATATTCTTACACCACATGCGTTGTTTATGGCGTTTATTACAGCCATATGACCTGATGACTGGAATGCCTCTGAAGCACCCGACGATCCGAATGGACCAGTTTTGTCATCACTTTCATGATAAAGGACCTGAATATCATCTGGTATATCCTTAATATAAGGTACTCCGCTACTTGCGATATTGGTGTGCTTTTTAACATCGTCATAATTCTCAGAAAGGGCAAAACCTATAGCGTGAGAAATACCTCCGTAAGCCTGTCCGTTTACTGCATCGATGTTACCCACCTTGCCTACGTCAGCCACACACACAAAACGTTCAACTGTAGTTTTTCCTGTTTTTGTGTCAACAGCAACTTCAGCCATATTTAGTGCATAAGTAAATGCAGGTGTTGGATCACCAATACCAGTGTTTGGATCGAGACGACATAATCCCTCGGTAACTACAGTCATATATTTGCCTTCAACTACGGTATTGATACCTTCATTTTTCATTTCATCGTAGGTTCTGAAAGTACCATCCTTTTTCCTCATGGCATCCATTAATTTATCGGCAGCAATAATAGTAGCATGACCATTCATATAGTGAGAACGGCTTCCTGCTGACATTCCGCTATCGGGGCAAATTTTTGTGTCACTCTGCACAAGATGAATCTGTTCTGGAGTTAATTTAAGCGGCTTAAGCGCTTCCAAAGTAACCATAAGCGATCCTACATCACCACCCTGGCCAAGATCTTGCCATGTATCGTATTTGGTGATTGTATTATCGGGGTTAAGTTCCAGCCTTACTGTTGCGCTGTCGGTTGGACCCTCAGAAACGTTAAACCCTCCCCATGATATACCAACTCCTCGGCGTACTTCAGGAGTATCTTTCTCTTTAGCTTCTTTTACAGCCCTTTCATAAAGAGGTTTTAGCATCTTCATCATGCCTTCCATTGGGTAAAGTCTGAAAGGATGGCTGTTAATATTGGTTTCACCCACACGGGCAATGTTTCTCCAACGGAATTCAAAAGGATCTATACCTGCTTTTTCAGCAAGCATGTCCATAAGTGCCTCACTTAGGGTATAAGCCTGAGGAGAGCCGTAGCTTCTGTATGCTGTTCCAAAGTTGTGATTGGTAACAGCTATACGTGAAATTCCAGCCACATTAGGTATACTATATGGGAAGAAAGCAAAACGGGCCTGTTTGGTAATAATATCATCTCCACCAAAGAAATATGCACCCTGATCCATTCCATACTCAAACTCAACAGCTGTTAATTTACCATTCTTATCACAAGCAGCACGACCATTTGAGTAACTAGGACGACGTTTCCCAGAGAAATGCTGATGCTCCTCGTAAGTCATTGAAAGAGCGACTGGCTTTTTAGTTACTATTGCAGCAGCAGCAGCTAAACAAAGGTCACCGGCATTGGTTGACCAACCAAAACTGGCACCAGTGGGGTTCATAATAATTCTGATTTTATCCTTTGCTATACCTACAGAATTTCCAATACGGCCAATAGAAGAGTAAACACCCTGAGACTTACACTGAATTGCTAGCATGTCATCCTCATCAAAGTATGCCTGAACAGTATCTCCTTCAATTGAAAGGTGAGGCTCACGGGTTGAATGGAAACTTCCTTCAACGCTAAAGTCAGATTTATCGATAGTATCAGATACTTTAATTGGGTCCTCAAGGCCTACCCCTTTCAATACAGGTTGCATTGAGAAAATATTGGGTGTATCCGCGTGAATTCTCATTGCATCAGGTAAAACTGCATCAAGATAATTCAGATATTCGGGCAGTTGCTCGATCTCTACCTTAACTTTGGCAGCAGCAGCACGTGCGTGATCTTTGGTGTCGGCACATACAAGAGCAACAGGGTCGCCATAGCGATATATTTTATCTTCGCAAAGTACGTTACGACTAGGTACAAGAGAGGTGGAGCGCTCATGGAAGTTACCTTCAGCCATAATATTTGACCCGCCAGCAGCTTTAATGTCTTTGTATGTAATAATTTTTACAACGCCAGGCATTTTTTCTGCTTCGCTGAAATCAATTTTCAATATTTTTGCGTGATGGGCAATTTTGGGTTGCACCATAACAACTTTCAAAGTTTCTGCAGGCATTTTGAGCTCTTGATCGTCGCCATAGTCTGCAAGACCGCAAACTTTTGCAAGAGCAGATGGCCTAAGTATGGCTTTCCCGTAATATTCACCATCTTTCGGATTTTTGAAATTGAAATCTTCAATCTTCTTCTCACCACGCATAACTTGAGCAGCCATCATAACAGCATCAACTAGCTGTACATAACCGGTGCAACGGCAAACATTCTTATGCTTTTGAAACCAATCGCGTACCTCTTCTCGAGTTGGGTTAATATTTTCAAGTAGTAGCGCATAGGTTGATACAATAAAACCGGGAGAACAAAATCCGCACTGAACGGCACCAGCAATGATCCATGCAGACTGGATAGGGTGAAGATTTGTTGGTGTACCTATTCCTTCAATTGTTATTACTGTACTATAATCCTCAACGCTGCGAATTTTTTTTGTACAAGAGCGAACAAGCTTCCCGTTTAAAATAAGCGAACACGAGCCGCATACACCTGTACCGCATCCAACTTTGGTTCCTGTTAGACCCATGCGTCTTACAACATCAGCCAAAGTATCTTTTTCCGGATTGCACATAAGCATACGGTTTGCTCCGTTGATATTGAGCCAAACTTTTCTTAATTTCATAAATGTTCCTCCTTATTAATTGGTTTTAGTTTACAATTCTTCTTCAAGATAAGTAATTACTGTTTCTAAGAACTTTGGGCATATTCTTTGGAAATGAGGTAGTTTTGACATCAACTCTGCACCGCTTAGGTTCGCTCTATCAAAGCCAACCAGATCGTTACATATGCTTGAACCGTGCGTATTCTCGAAAGTTTCGATTAACTCACGGGTTTTGTCGCACGTTAGTTTTTGCGCCTCTAAATCGGTTGCTTTTGTTTTACCATACTTAAGGCCAACAACCATCATGGCGCCAGTAAGGGCGCCGCAGGTTCTACCATAATCTCCAATACCACCACCAAATGGGCAAGCAATTTTCAAAGCAGTCTCTTTGGGAATACCATACTCCTCACTAAAAACTGCCAAAACTGCCTGTGAGCACTGAAAGCCCGATTTGAATAACTCTAAGGCTTCAGTCACATGATCTTTTGCCATAAAATTTCAATATGCATATTTATACATGTCGGGAATTACAAAAAAAACGGCCTAAACCGTTTTTTTAATTATTTATAAAGACAACGATACGACGTATCACTTTCAACTTTAACATCAAACTTTACACCCTTGGGTACTATGAAAGTTTCAAACTCTTTATATGTTTTCCACTGAGTTTCACCTGGGAGTTTAACGTCCATTCTCCCTGATGTTACAGTCATGTGCTCAATTGTTGAAGTACCAAACACATATTCTCCTTTAGCCATAACGCCAATAGTAGCGGGGCAATCAACTGTTTCAAAAGCAATTGATTTTACTTTGCCATCGAAGTAATCGTTAGTTTTAAACATATTCTATATCATTTAAATTTGGGATGAATTTAAGGAAAAAACGAATACAAAACTCTGATAAAAATCAGTGTTGGTAAGGGAGTTTTGTTAGTGGTGATGTTGGGGGGTTGCGTATTACTTGCCATTATTGGGTTAACAATGAAAACTATCTCTAAATAAACTATACTTTTAATTAAGTCATTGAAAAACATTTTAAAAGTAATTAAAAGAGGTTCAAAACACACATTTTAAATACATTTATGTAAAAAAACAAGGAGTAACTGCCACCAATATACGGTATATTGCATGCGAATTGAGTCTTCGGCTACCCCTTTTGGGTTCATCCACTTAATACCGACACCCAAAGGTAATAGACCAAGATATCTTCAACCTATAATCTATAATTTTTGTACGAATGAAAATCAAAATAAATCTTTTAGCAGTAGGCATCCTTTTTATTGCTTTTGCCTGCGAAACTGAAACTAGGGTTGAAAACCCTGCCAAACTGGTTAACCCATTTATTGGTACCGATGCCCATGGGCATACCTATCCAGGTGCCAGTTTGCCCTTTGGCATGGTGCAGCTCAGTCCTGATACCCGTCTAAGCGGATGGGATGGTTGTTCGGGATACCATTATTCCGACTTAATAATCTACGGATTTACCCATACAGCGCTAAACGGAACTGGGGTTGGCGATTATGGTGATATTCTGCTAATGCCCGTTGTGGGCAAGCCCACAATATTGAATACGGAGTACCTGTCACCTTTTCGGAAGAAAAACGAAAAGGCTACAGCAGGTTACTATAGCGTTTACCTTGATAAGCCTGAAGTTCTTGCCGAAATGACCACAACCACTCGTGTAGGTTATCATCGCTATACTTTCCCAAAAACTAGCGAGGCAAATATAATTATCGACCTTGAGCATAGGGATAAGGTAACCGATTCGTGGATTGAAGTGGTAAGCGATACCGAAGTTCGAGGAATGCGCCGTTCATCAAACTGGGCCAACGATATGGTTTGGTACTTTCATATGGAATTCTCAAAACCCTTTGCACGTAAAGGAATATCATTAAACGACGAAGAATTAAATGATAAAAGTTTTGCCCAAGGAACCAACGTAAAGGCATTTGTTGGTTTTGAAACGGAAGAGGGAGAATCCATTGAGGTTAAAGTTTCGCTCTCGGCTGTCGATTCAGAGGGTGCACTCAAGAATATGCAGGCTGAATTACCTGGATGGGGATTTGAAGGAACCAAGCAAAAGGCATTCGATATTTGGAATAAAGAGCTTAGTAAGATTATTGTAACAGGCAGCTCGGATGAGCAGAAGACTGTTTTCTATACCGCAATGTACCATGCATTTCTACAGCCCAATACCTTTATGGATATTGACAATAGATATCGTGGAATAGATAAGCAGATACATGCTGCCAACGGGTTTACAAACTACACCGTATTCTCGCTGTGGGATACCTATAGGGCATGGCATCCGCTAATGACAATTATTGAGCAGCAGCGTACCAAGGATTTTATTAACACCATGCTCAATATGTACGAAAAGGGGGGGTTGTTGCCAATTTGGGAACTGGCAGCCAACGAAACCAACTGTATGATTGGTAATCACGCAATATCGGTAATTGCCGATGCACATATAAAGGGTATTGATGGTTTTGATACCCAAAAAGCCCTAAACGCAATGCTGCATAGCGCTACCCGCGACCATTTTGGACTAAAAGCCTACCGTGAGCATGGTCATATTCCTGGCGATATGGAGCACGAATCCATTTCAAAAACCCTTGAGTACGCCTATAACGACTGGTGCATTGCAGTAATGGCAAAGAGTTTAGGCAAAAATGATATTTACAACGAGTATATACAAAGGGCACAGTACTACAAAAACATTTTCGATACCGAAACTGGATTTATGCGTCCACGCCTCAACGGCGGATGGCTTACGCCATTTAATCCAACTACCGTCGATTGGCATTTTACCGAGGCAAACTCGTGGCAGTATAGCTTTTATGTTCCGCAAGATATTACGGGCTTGTACACTCTACACGGCGGTAAAGAGCAATTTACCAAAATGATTGACGAGCTTTTTGAAACTGAGAATACCATTTCGGGTCGCGACCAGAAAGATATTTCGGGACTAATTGGACAGTACGCCCAAGGAAACGAGCCCAGTCACCACATGGCATATCTTTACAATTTTGTGAACCAACCTTGGAAAACGCAATTTAGGATACGCCAAATTACGGATAACCTTTACACCCACAAGCCAGATGGGCTAAGCGGCAATGAGGATTGTGGTCAGATGTCGGCTTGGTATATTATGAGCGCCATGGGTTTTTATCCCGTTACACCTGGGTTACCTGAGTACGTTATAGGTACTCCCCTATTCCCTAAAATTGAATTGCAGTTGGAAAATGGGAACACGTTTAAGGTAACAGCCAATAAGGTTTCGAATAAGAATATCTATATTCAATCGGCAATCCTAAATGGTAGCGAATACAGCAAATCGTACATTTTGCACAGCGATATTATGAGTGGTGGACATTTGCATTTTGAGATGGGCAGTAAACCCAACATGAGTTGGGGCAGTAACGATGGTGATATTCCAACAACCCACATTGCCGATAAGCAAATACTACCCATACCATTTATAAACTCCAATGAGCGCCGCATACGCGATAGCATGGAGGTTACCATTGGCACTATAATTCCCAATTGCGAAGTTTACTTCACAATCGATGGTACAACTCCCACTCGTCAATCGACGCCTTACACAAAGCCCATAATTCTTACTGGCACCACTACCCTAAAAGCCATAGCATACAATGAGGTAATGGGTTTCAGTTTCCCAGTAAAAGCCGATTTTGTTAAGATTGATTTAACCCGTACCATCAATATAACCTCAAAATGTAGCCAAACATACCATGCAGGCGGACCCGAAGCCCTTATTGATGGTATTCGCGGAGCCGAAAACTGGCGGTTGGGCGGTTGGCAGGGTTATCAAGCAACCGATTTTGAAGCAATTGTAGACCTTGGTACAATACAGTCAATTAACCATTTGGCAGCTGGTTTTGTGCAGGATATTCGTTCGTGGATTTGGATGCCCAAGGATGTTAAATTCTTCGTTTCCGACGATGGTAAAACATTTAAACAGGTGGCACAGGTTAAGAGCACAACTTCTTCTGATGATTATGATATTACGCAAGCCGACCTAAAAGCCGATGTTAAAACAACAGGTCGATACGTTAAGGTGGTTGCTACTAACTTCGGAAAAATCCCCTGCTGGCATTTGGGTTCTGGTGGTGAGGCATTTATTTTTATTGATGAAATAATAATTGAGTAGATAGTGCCTTTGGGCATAGTTTATTTCTACTAATAGAAAAGCGAGGCAATCCTTAAGAATAGCCTAGCTTTTTTGTAAAACACTATATTTGTTTTTCTCCGCTAGTTTATTAAGTTTTAAACTTAATTATACCACGTGCTAACCATTTGCCAAAAAGCCCTATGGAAATCTTCCCCCTTTTGGTCAGGATACAAATCAATATACGATTTGTGGTCAGTCTCAAGGGGGATTCTTTTTATCTTGGCTTCAGCACTGTAAATTGAGGGCACCTCGGGATGAAACTGTACTCCCAAAACGTGGGGATACTTGCAATGCCTTACTGCCTCCACAATCTTCTGGTCAATACTCCACGCAATGGGAATAATACCCTTGCCCAATACATTCAGTGCTTGATGATGGCTACTCCAAACATATGGAAATTCTTCAACAAAATTATTCAGCGTATCGAGGAAAGTTCTCTTCTCAAATTTAATTTGATGAAAATGGCCCCAGGTCAGCTCATCGTCAACTCCAAAATTTGAGTGGTAGTTTTTGTGCTGAGCATTCTGCTCTTGTGCCAGAACCTCTTCAACGGTTTGTAGTCCGTAAAGTTCGGTTGGGATATCCTGATACATTGTTCCGCCAGTTGCCACGTTCATGCTCTGCATTCCAAGACATATTCCTAAAATTGGGTAATTTGGACGCTCTTCAAGCAGTGGGCTGTAGTCCTCATTCTGCAAACCACCAAGCAAATGGTAAAGAAAGGAGAGTTCAACGTAATGCCTATTAACATCAGTAATGGTGGTTAAAAGATTGGTTGGATGACCATAAGTTGCGGCAGGCATATCGGGCCCTCCAAAGAAAATAATTCCTTTGGAATTACTGAAAATCTCCCTAAATGCATTGCTGCAATCATTTTCCAAATAAAGGTTGTTTGGGGATAGTTCGCCTTCAACTCCTAACAGTTTAAAATGTCCATTACCCAACTCTTCTAAAAAATCTTTTGACAAGCCGTAATCATAGGTTCCATTGATATGGTATACGCCCAATACGTTTGCATCATCGGGTAGCGGGAAAACATTGTTTTCGGTTAGTTCAATAAACGTTTTAATGTTGTTTACTGTAGGGTGCATAAGCACCACAGTGGGCTGAAAGCCCCCAAGTTTATCGGCACTAAGCAAAACTTTTATTTCATTATTGGTGCACGACCAAAGCATAAGCAATGAAACAATTACAGCTAAGTACTTTCTCATATCAATATTGATTTTTAAATTATCACCAAACTACCCTTGTTATGCTACTCTACCATTTCAACTTTAAAACCCTCTTTGCGAAGGAGGTTAAGCACACCTTTATCACCCCCTAAATGGCCACAGCCAACAGCAACAAAGGTTATCTGGGCATTACCCAACTCAACTATTTTAGGAATCCAGTTCTCATTACGCTTGTCAATTAAGTACTCGCTAAACTCTTTAAACTCCTCACCACTTTCCATCATAACTTTATAAACCGCCTCAGCATCTCTACTTTTATATGTTTCAACAAGTACTTTGAACTCTGCTTTCGACTGGTTATACTCATCTATACTCTCCATTAGTAATTGGGCTTGCTGTTGCAATGGAATCATATCCATATAACCAATTTGCTCGCCCACAGTCTCTAATCCTCCCATGGGCTTCTGCTGAGCCATGGCTTGCTGCGTAAAGTATATTTCGTAAGATGCTGCTTGGGTACCCACAATTTTTTGTACCAAAAAAGACGACAACATCAATGGTTTTATTTGTTTTAGCATCTCGATGGGTATTTGTAGCGAATCGACAAAGAATTTACCTAATCGCTGGTACTCCTCTGGCGTAATTAACTTGTCGATGCTATTATCCGTCATCATCATGGCTGCTTGCGCTTCGAAAGCCATTGTGGGGCTAGACATGTCAATCTCTAAAACAATTTTTTCGGCTTCTGAAAACCTTTCAGTCACTGCTTTATCAATAAAAAAGTCGTTTTGAGGTAGGGCGTGTATCGTTCCATAAATATATACGGGATGTTTAGTTTTATCGCTGGTAACCTTGTACAGTAACGATTGGGAGAAAACGCTCAACGAAATAGTTGACAGTAGGGCTGATATAAAAAATGTTCTTAACATTTTATTATTTGTTTGAAATTTCATTTTTCTGTTTATCAGAATAATTAAAGGCAGAGCAAGACGCAAAAAGTTATTTTCAGTAAACTATTTTTGTGTAATGTGAATAAATTAAAAAGGAGGGCAAAGCCTCCCTTTTAAAATATTGTTGATTAAATCAATCCTTTAGCATGTTTTTCAGCAATAACCTTTAGCATATCGTCTGTCATTGTTTCCAAGTTCCATATTGGTTTCCACCCCCATTCTTCTCTGGCACTACTATCATCCATGTAATTTGGCCAGCTTTCGGCTATTGCTTTTTTTACAGGATCCACATCGTAATCCATTGTAAATGCAGGTATGCGCTTTTTTATAGCCTCCATTATTTGCGATGGCTCAAAGCTCATTGCTGTGATATTAAAACTGTTTCTATGCTTTAGCTTGCTTGGGTCAGCCTCCATAAGTTCTACACAGGCATTAAGGGCATCGGGCATGTACATCATGTCAAGATATGTTCCCTGTGGTAGGGGACAGGTAAATTTTTGTTGCTTAATGGCTTCGTAGTAAATTTCTACTGCGTAATCGGTGGTACCACCACCTGGTAGGGTTACGTTGGAAATAATACCAGGAAAACGAACGCTACGGGTATCGAGTCCAAACCGCTGAAAGTAATAATCGCTAAGCATCTCGCCCGAAACCTTACAAACACCATATATGGTTGATGGTCTCATCACGGTATCCTGTGGCGTGTTATCTTTTGGGGTTGAGGGACCAAAAGCGCCTATTGAACTTGGGGTAAATACAGCGCAATTGTTTTCTAGGGCAATATCAAGTGAGTTCAGCAATGCGCCCATGTTAATTTTCCAAGCGAGCTGCGGCCTTTTTTCGCCTGTTGCCGATAAAAGCGCAACCAAATTGAATATAGTATCAATTTTATACTTCTTAACTACCTCTGCAAAACGATTTCCGTCAAGTACATCAAACTCCTCGAGAGGACCTGCTTCGCCAAGTTTTTTGCATGAGCAGCAGTTAATGTCCGATGCAATAACATTGCTATCACCGTATAGCTTGCGCAAATGGGGTATAAGTTCAGAACCAATTTGCCCGCCAGCTCCAACAACAAGTATTCGTTTCATTGTAATCTAATTTTATCTGATTTGTTAAGTTCTAAATCGTTTGAGGGCACTGTCAATAAAGTAACAAAAGTAGATCTTTCATTCAATTGGAACAAGATAATTATCAGATACAACAATTTATTTTTTAAAACAATTTACAAGACAATTGCAGCTTAGCAAATTGGCGGGGGTTTAGAATGAAAATTGTTTTTCGACTATTTAACAAAAATAGTCGAATGTTTGCTTGGATTTCGTTTTCAAGCACAATACCTTTGGACCGAAAAAGTGAAATGGTCGAATATATGAAAAAAGAGATAACCAAGGAAGAAAATGCGCGCATAAACATGCGTAATGATATAGTGGACATCGCCTCGGGCGTATTTGCAAAGTTTGGGTTTAAGAAAACTACAGTTGACGATATTGCCAACGCACTGCGTAAGGGCAAAAGTTCAATTTACTATTATTTTAGCAGTAAGGAGGATATTTTTAAGGCGGTTGTTGACAAAGAGGCCGATGAACTGCGCAAAAAAGTATTAGCTATACTTAACTCACCCCAATCGTCAATAGAAAAGATAAGAGCTTTCCTGAAAACCCGTATGCTTGCAGTTAGGGGTATGGCGAATTACTACACCTTAATTACGAGTAATGACATTTCAAACATTACACTTGTTGAAAAACTTAGATTAAAATACGATACTGAGGAGCATGGTTTTATCAAACAACTTTTGTCAGAGGGAGTTGCCAATGGCGAGTTTAAAAATATGGATATAGAGCTCTCATCAATTGCATTACTGATGGCAATGAAGGGACTTGAAATTCCTTTGTTTATCAATAGTTCAAAGGCCGATGAGATTGAGACTGTACTTGACGATATGCTCGATATTTTATTTTATGGGATTGTAATACGTAAGCAGTAATAACATGATAAAATACAAGACTTTTATTGTTGGGCTATGCCTTGCGTTTTTTTCACTAAATGCTCATTCTCAGAGTCAAGCCCTCTCACTTGAGCAATGTAAGGAGTTGGCCCTAGAGCACAACTATGGTGTAAGGGTTGCCAATGAGCAGGTTGGTGCAACAGATGCTCTTTCTAAATCGGTTCGCACCAATTTTTTCCCAAATATTGCTGCAAATGCAGCATACACCAGGGTTAACAAACAGTTTAGCCTTTTCGATGGGGATAAATTCATTCCTGTTGTTCCCTTTAGCTCCATAAATCCCGAAACTGGGGAGTTTAATCCAAATCTCGATCCTGTAAACACCTTTGTTTTCAACCCCATAAGCGGCGATATGCTTTACGATAAGGATGGGAATCCGGTTTTTCAAAACTATGCTTGGTTGCCAAGTGATCAGTTTCAGCTTGGAGCAAAAAATATTTTTGTTGGCGGAATATCGTTAACACAGCCCATTTATACTGGAGGGAAAATTCGAGAGGCTTATCGCATTAGCCAATTTGGTAATCAGATAGCAAAAGCTAATCTTACAAAAGAGCAGGATGAAGTGCTATATACAACCGAGGAGAACTACTGGCGTATTGTTGCTTTAAAAGAGAAGGTTGAGATGGTTGAAAGTTATATGTCACTACTCGAGAAACTTAGCTTCGATTTGGATAATCTATATCAGGAAGGTATCATTCTAAAAAACGATATTTTAAGGGTAAGGGTTAAGCATAATGAGGCAAAGTTAAATCTACAAAAGGTTCAGAATGGGTTAACTCTTTCGCACATGGCATTATGCCAGATTACAGGATTACCCCTGAATACTGATCTTATTCTTACCGATAGTTTATCTAATTCCATAACTATTTTACCCGAAATGGCATATGGTGATACGGCCCTAGTATTTCGACCCGAACTCGACGCCTTGTCGCAGACCGTTGGCATTGCCCAGTCGGCAGTAAAAATAGCACAATCAAGGTATTTACCAAACATTGGCCTCACGGCCAGTTATATGCTGCTTAATCCAAATCCATACAAAGGGTTCGACAACTCGTTTGGTGGCGACTGGAGTGTTGGTGTTGCCATGAACATACCAATTTTTCATTGGAACGATAAAGCGCACACGCTTCGTGCTGCTAGGCATGAACAAAGTGCAGCAGAGTTAAAACTGAACGAGGCAAGAGAACTGATTCTTCTTCAGGTTCAGAAAGCAGTATTTACTGCAAACGAATCAACAAAAAAGGTTGCCTTATCCAAAGAGAACCTGAAAATAGCAGAAGAGAACCTCAGGATAGCCACCGATGCTTTTGCCGAAGGTATGGTGAAAACCACCGATGTGCTTGAGGCGCAAGCGTTGTGGTTCGATGCGTATAGCAGCTTAATTGATGGGCAAATGGAAAATCAGCTAAGCGTAGTTAATTTGAAAAAGGTAATGGGTAAGTCTGATTATAAATAAAAATACAACGATATATGAACGGAAGATACATAGCCCCAATGCTAGTTCTGGCACTCCTAGGCTGTAAAACGAGTAACCCTTCAGAAGAGTTTGTTCAGGCTGAAATGCCTGTTGTAAAAACAGCAATGGCTAGCGAGATGCCTTTTGCCCAAAGGTTAACATACCCCGGTACTGTATTTGCAAATCGCGAATCGAACCTAGGTGCAGCATTGCCGGGTAAGGTTGAGCGTATTCGGTTTTCCGAGGGGGATAAGGTTAAACAGGGCGACCTTATTGTGGAATTATCAGATGAGCTACTTATACAGGCCGAAGTTGAAAACCAAGCACTTCGTAAAGACTTTGAAAGGGTTGAACGGCTTAAAGAAAAGGAAAGTATTAGCCAAATGGAATACGATCACCTAAAAGCTAAACTCGAAGCTTCTGATGCAAAAACAAATATGCTAAGAAAAAACACTCGTGTTTATGCTCCATTCTCAGGTACTATTGTTGAGCGTATGATGGAGGAGGGTGAGATTTACTTCATTAACCCAGGTCTCGATCCTGGCTACTCAATGCGCTCGGGCATTGTTAGGCTTATGCAGCTAAATCCTATAAGAATAGAATTTGAGGTTAATGAAAAGGATTTAACAAAACTAAAACGTGGCTTACAAGCAGAAATTTTGGTTGATGCATACCCAGAAAAAACTTATCAGGGCAAAATTCACAGTGTAAAGCCAATGCTCTCAACCCTTACCAGAACGGCAAAGGTTCAAGTTATTCTTGAGAACAACTTGGGCGAGTTAAAACCTGGGATGTTTGCACGGGTTTCAATTGTTTTGCCAAATCAGCAATTAATTTTTGTGCCGCTAAGTGCCATAACCCGATTAGCCGGAACAGGCGAAGAGTTTGTGTACGTTGTTGAAGATAATACGGCGAAACGAGTTGTTATAAATCAAATTCAAACACTAGGCAACAATGTGGCTGTAACTGGTATTAAAGCGGGCCAAATGGTTATTGTTGAGGGGAAAGCAAAGGTACAGAATGGCAGTAAGGTTGATGTAATATGATGCCTAAGTCGAGAATAATATTCAAGGTTTGAGATCTTTTAATTATTAGCAATCAGGAAAAAGTACGAAAATGAATTTGCCCCGCACATCAGTTTACAGACCAGTAGCCATTGCAATGCTTTTTTTGGCGGTTCTGCTTTTTGGTTTAGTCTCGCTCACAAGGCTCCCGTTAGATGTGATGCCCGAGATGGAATTACCCTCACTTACCGTAATTACCATTTACCCAGGAGCATCGGCAATTGAGGTAGAGCAACAGGTAACACGTCCGCTAGAGGGGGTGCTTGGTGGTACCGAGAACCTAAAAGAAATTAGTTCTCAATCCAAAGAAAACGCATCCTTTATCTCTCTTCAATTCGAGTGGGGATCAGACATTAGCGAATCGGCATCCAATGCCCGCGATCTTGTTGAGTTGGCAAAAAACAGGCTCCCAAGCAATGCCTTTAATCCTGTTATTTATAAAATTAACTCATCGTTACTGCCAGTATTAGTATATGGTATTTCGGCCGATGATAGCTATAATGGTCTCGAAAAAATAATAAACGACCAGATTGCGGCACCACTTCGAAAAATTCCTGGTGTAGGAACGGTAATGGTACTAGCTACTCCCAAAAGGGAGATTAAGGTTGATGTTGATCCCCAAAAACTAGCTGCATACAGAATTACAATTAGCCAAATTGAAGCAATACTAAATGCAGAGAACATAACCATTCCCGGTGGAAACATTAGGGTAGGCGATAATGATTTTGCCATTCGTATCCCCGGCGATATTCAGGATGCCAGCGAGTTGGGCGAATTGGCGCTAATCAGTTTCAACAATAGGGTTATTAGGCTAAAGGATGTGGCCACCATAACCGATGGGTTTAAACAGCTCGATGAGCACTCGCGAACAAGCAAGGGCTCTGCTGTAGGGCTCATGGTTCAGCGTCAGTCGGGTGCTAATACCCTTGAAGTGGTAAAGGCTGTTAAGCAAAAAATTGAAGAGATACTGCCCACATTACCTGCCGATATTGAAATAGGTCAAATTATGGACTCGGGCGAGCTGATTACTGAAAGTATTAGTAATCTAACCCAATCATTTTGGTATGCGCTCATCTTCGTGGTAATTGTTGTTTTTGCCTTTCTTCGGGAATGGCGTTTAAGCCTGATTGTTTTTCTTACCATCCCCTTTTCACTTGTAACTGCTTTTATTGTTATTTATGTGGTTGGCTGGACCATCAACATATTTAGCCTAATGTCGCTTATCATTGCCATGGGAATGGTGGTTGATAACTCAATTGTGGTTCTCGAAAATATCACACAGCATATTGATAAGGGTGCACGGCCTTCTCAAGCAGCAATTTTTGGTGCAAACGAGATGAGCTCTGCCATCACAGCATCAACCCTTACTACCCTTATGGTATTTGTTCCTATGATTTTTATGGGCGGCCTAGTTGGCATAATGTTTAAACAACTTGCCATTATAACGTCGGTTACAATGATAGCTTCGCTTATCACAGCGCTAACCCTTACCCCAATGGTCTCGTCGAGGTTGCTGAAGGTAAAGAAAAAGGGAGAGGAGAGGAAACGGTATCTATTATATCGATATAGTGAAAAGATGTTCCTTTCCATTGAAAGTTTTTACAAGAAAACATTGGGTTGGGCCGTGTACCATAAAACCACCACTTTAGCTATTGTTGGAGTAGTTCTTGGCGTTAGTCTATGGGTGGGTAAAGGTCTTGGAACCGACTATATACCAGAGTTTGATGCTGGAGATATAATCGCCACCATTGAAATTGATATAAGTGCAACATCCACAAAATCGGATAGTATTTCGAAGGTTGTTATGGATATTTTTGAGCGAGAGGTGCCAGAAATGCGACCTGGTAGTTTAGCATCCATCTCGGGTCAATCGGAAAATGGGATGCTAACGTCGGTTGGATTTAGAGAGGGGAAAAATATTACCACAGTGCTCTGTCACCTTTTACGCCCCGAAGAGCGCAAGCGCTCTGCCAAGCAAATTGCCAGCGATTTACGAAACCAAATTGCCCAGATTCCCGAAATTGAAAACTTTAATATTGTCGGGGGTAGCATTATCTCACAAGCAGTTACCGGAAACGTTAAACCAATAGAGTTTAACCTCTCTGGCTCAAACTACGATATTCTAAACAGCTTTGCCGATACCCTAACACACAAACTTTTGCAATCGCAACTGTTTACCGATGTGGTAAACACTGTTGACAAGGGTAAAATGGAGGTTCAAATTAAAATCGACAGAGACAAAGCAACAGCTCTTGCCCTAAACACGGGAATGATAGGTTTGCAGGTTCGTCAAAGCATTTATGGGGTCGAGGCAGGTGGGATTAAAGAAGAGGGAGATAACTTTTCAATTAAAATTCGCTATAGTTCTGACTACAGGAATAATATAGAGGATATTAAAAACATAAGCATAACAAATCTATTGGGTAAGCAAGTTGTGCTCTCATCAGTTGCTGATATTGAGCTTGCTATTGGCGCACTGCAAATAGACCGTTTTGCCCAAGAGCGCATTGTTAAGGTAATGGCCGAACTCAATGCCGTTTCGCTTGGCGAAGGGCAGCGGGAAGCACAAAAAATTCTGTCGAATCTTGATATTCCCTCGGAAATTGAGGTAACCCTCTCAGGTCAAACTAAACAGCAAGGCCAATCATTTGCTGATCTGTATCTTATCTTCTTTTTAGGTATTGCGCTGGTTTATATGGTAATGGCGGGTCAGTTCGAATCGTTCCTCGATCCATTCATAATCATGTTTGCCATACCGCTTACATTTATTGGGGTTATTTGGGCATTCAAACTAACGGGCATAACCCTGAGCGTAACTACGTTTGTTGGTGTAATTATGCTTCTGGGTATTGTGGTAAACAACGGTATTGTATTGGTCGATTATACAAACCTACTTCGTAAGCGAGGTTTAAAACTTTACGATGCTATTCAGGAAGCTGGCCGAAGTCGTCTACGTCCAGTCCTAATGACCAGTCTTACTACCATGCTAGGAATGCTACCAATGGCGCTTAGCAAGGGTATGGGTGCCGAGGTTTACCAGCCTTTGGGCATAACAATGATTGGTGGATTATTGGCATCAACCCTAATAACATTGCTTGTTGTTCCTACCGTTTATGCAGTTATGCATGGTAAGGATAAGCGGGGTGAGGAGTAATTTTTACCTAAAATGCTGCAAATTGTTTATTTTGATACTAATAGGTTAAAACCATGAAAATAGTTTACTGCACCTGTAATGTTAGTGTTTTAGAGTCATTGCAAGAGTTGCTGAATAGATTAGAGGTTAAAAACTTTCAGATTATCGATAGGGTATTAGCAAATAATAAGCTGGGTGATAATAGGTTCGATACGGCTGTTTGGCCAGGGTATAATGTGGCTGTATTTGTACAATGCCACAGCAACGAGTTAGCACAAGAGCTGATGAGCGCTATCAAAGAGTTTAATATCAATGCCTTTAACCACAATGAGCTAATTATGGCCTTAACGTGGACAGCTGATGATTTCTGTATTGATTAATACACATTGGTTAAGCGTATAAGCCTTTTTTGTCAAACAATTACTTTCTGTAATCCTTTATTACAAAGCCTATCAGCATAAGTAGGGTATGGCTAAACCTTAGCTTGCGCTAAAGTATTGGTTGTACATATATATCTTGATGTAGCTAATCCGTTCGTTTATGGAATGTATGTAGCCGTTAACCTTTTAAAATATAGGTACATATAAAAAACACAACATTTGGCACTGGTTGGTAAAATAGGATTATTTAACTTGCAGGACTCAAGTCACAAATGCAACTTCTTGGTTAAACAATAACTTCTCCATTACAAATATAGGGTTTTCATAATTAAAACGTTTCCTAGGCTTGGTGTTTAGCTTGTTTTCAATAGCCTTTACTTGCTCTTGAGTGATGGTTCTGAAGTCAGTAGATTTTTTGAAATACTGCCTTACCAGCCCATTGAGGTTCTCATTGGAACCTCTTTCCCAAGAATGATATGGTCTTGCAAAATAGTAGTCTGTGCCTAGCTGCTCAGCTACAAATATATGGTCTGCAAATTCTTTCCCATTATCAGCTGTAATAGTCTTAATATATGGTAGCCAATCAGTTAATTCATCTACAATTGCTTTGCTGACGACCTTTGCTTCTTTTGATGCTACTTTCCTGATTTTAAGCATTCCAGAAGTTCTATCATTGATAGTAAGCATTGCTTGTTTGTGATTCTTGCCAATTATTAAGTCAACCTCTAAATCACCAAATCTTTTTCTTTCTTCAACAATTTTAGGTCGTTGTCCGATACCGATTCTGTCTTTGATAGTTCCTCTGTTGTCTTTTTTATTTCCTCGCTTTCGGTATCGCCTGCCTTGATTTCGTAAGTGCAGGTGAAGTTCTCCTTTTTTCTTTTTGTCTGCCCATATATGCTGATAAATCCGCTCAATAGAAACCGTTGGTCTCTCTTGTTCTTTGAGAGTGCCAACTACTTGTTCGGGACTATAGTCTTCTTTTAATAAAGTCTCTACATCTTGCTGAACAGATGGCGTAAATCGAATATATTTGCGTTTCTCTTGCTGGCGCTTATCATACTTTCATTGAGCTAAGTCGTGATGATATAATCCAGATCTTTTATCACAGTTACGATTGAGTTCTCGATAAACTACTGATTTATCTCTGTTTATAGCTTTGGCTATAGCATTTTTTTCATAGCCCTCTTTGCACATTACTTCAATTGTGTATCTTTGTTCCAAGGTTTAATGACTCATATTTTGCAACTTTTGGTCGAGGACACAAAATAGAGAATTTTATCCATTTCAGGTGAAGGGGCGTTTGCCCTTTCATTTGAATAAAATTATCAAATGTTACATCCTCTAAAAGTTGCATTTATTAGTTGAATCTAACCTTGCATTTAAATACAGGTAAAAAAAATTAACTAAAAAGTAAAAATTATGAAAACAAAACTAAGGGTTTTTTTATTAGTCGCTTTTGTAACAAGCGCTTTGGTGTTATTATTTACGAGTTGCGACAAAGATGACAAAGATCCGGATACCGTGGTCGGGAAATGGTATGTGCATAAGGAAGTAGAAACATGGACATACCAAGGAGGTACTGAAAGAAGGGAGTGGATTTATGATGCCGATCTAGATGTGGACTATTATGGAGCAAGTTTTTTTGAAATTGGCAAAAAAACCATTACCCTCTATTACAACGAACCTGACCAAAGTTTTGATGAAGAAGAGATATCGTACGAATTAAATGGGGCTGGAATTATCATAATTTATACAGAAGGGGTTTATGAGGAAAGAGATACAGTAAGCTTTAAATTCGAGGATGGAATGCTCGTTTTACGGAATAAATATGAGTATGAAGATGGTACAGAGGAATTTATTACATACTTAAAGAGATATAGTGGGTCAATTCCTCCTGCTAGCTGGCTAGAGCCATTGGCCGATGATAGTTTTGAGCCCGACAATAACTATGAAACCGCTACAGCTATCGCAGTGGGTGAAACTACCGATTTTCATACAACCACTTCAGGTGATGTTGATTGGTTTAAGTTTGATGCTGTTAGCGGAGAGACATACCTTATCCAGGTAAGCGGTTATGTTGATGGTTATCTTAGTTTGTACCATACGGATGGATCAACACTTTTAGATTATAGTGATGATAATTATACGGTAGATGTGGAAATATCGTATTGGGGTAATCCAGTATTGCTGTGGGATTGCCCTTCATCAGGCACCTATTATTTTAGTGTAAAAGGTTACGACTCTTATGATGTAGGTTATTATAAGGTTGCCCTTTCATTGAGTAATTTAACAAATCAAAAAGAAAAGACAAAATCTATAGATGATAAGCGAAACCATAAGGGTTTTAGGTTGTTTAAATAGTGTTTAGGAGTTTGTTTTTTTAATATTAAAGGGGTATACTATTAGTTAGTTTACCCCTTTTTTTATTGCATGTGCGCGAGCATTACAGGAAAGGGATTGTCCTTAAAAAAAACAATTTCGAGTCATTTTAATACGTTTGTTGGCACCCTCTTTTACTGGATTCTTTCGTGGTCCTATCAAGCAAAGAAAATTACTATATTTGCTACCCAGACAAAGAACTATGATAGAAGTACAAAAAATTGTAAAATCCTTTGGTAGTCTTACCGTACTTAAGGAGGTAGATATAAGAATACCACCCGAGAAAGTGGTTGCTATTGTTGGACCAAGTGGCGCTGGTAAAACCACACTTCTGCAAGTAATGGGTACGCTTAGCAAGCCCGACTCGGGAAGAGTACTAATCGATGGAGTTGACCTTTCGGTGTTTAACGATAAAGCCCTTGCCGCTTATCGCAATCAGAATATTGGTTTTGTTTTTCAGTTTCATCATTTACTGCCCGAGTTTACTGCCCTCGAAAATGTTTGTATTCCCGGGTTTATTGGTAGGCACCCTAAAGGTAAGGTAGAGAAAAAAGCCAAAGAGTTATTATCCTTTCTTGGTCTAGAAAACCGGATGGAGCATAAACCCGCCGAACTTTCGGGTGGTGAGCAGCAAAGGGTTGCAGTTGCAAGAGCTTTAATTAACCAACCTAAAGTTATTTTTGCCGATGAGCCATCAGGCAATCTCGACTCAAAGAATAAACAGGAACTTCATCAGCTCTTTTTTACACTTCGCGATGAGCTAAAGCAAACATTCGTTATTGTTACTCACGATAAAGAATTGGCTGGCATGGCCGATGTTGAACTTACTATGAACGATGGGCGCTTTGTATAGGCAATGATTGATTTTAGCAATATCAATGTGTTTTTAGAGGAAAAGTATCAGCAATATGCTTCACCGGCATTTATTGAAACCGACCCCATACAGATACCTAAAGAATACTCCAGAAAAGAGGATATTGAGATAGCAGGCTTTTTGGCAGCAACCCTTTCATGGGGGCAGCGCCCACAAATAATTCGCTCGGCACGGCAATTGCTTTTGCCCATGGGTGAGTCGCCCTTCGAATTTTTAATTGATTCATCAGAGGATAGTATAAAATCTTTCTCAGACTTTTATTATCGTACTTTTAACGGAGTTGATTGTCAGGCTTTTCTGCTCTCACTAAAGCGCATTTATATGGATAATGGTGGTTTACACCAGGTTTTTACCGATGGGTTTAGCAAGGGGCAAGGAGCGCTTTGGGCCATTGACCATTTTAGAGCTGTTTTTCTGCACAATTCTTTTCCTGCCCGATCTGTAAAACATCTTCCAAATGTACTCAAAGGCTCAGCAGCCAAACGCATTAACATGTACCTTAGGTGGATGATTAGGCCATCGGTTGAGGGGGTTGATTTTGGCCTTTGGGCCAATATTTCGCCATCACAACTTATGCTGCCACTTGATGTACATTCGAGCAGAGTTGCCCGAGCCCTAGGGTTGCTTACCCGCAAGCAAACCGACTGGCGAGCAGTAGAGGAGGTTACAAACAATCTCCGTATCTTTGACCCCCACGATCCTATTAAGTATGATTATGCCCTTTTTGGCCTTGGGGTATTCGAAAATTTTTAGATTATCATGTCCAATCCATCTTTTAGGTTTAAGCAGTTCTCCGTAAGGCATGAGAAATCGGCCATGAAGGTTGGTACCGATGGGGTAATGCTTGGTGCTTGGGTCAATATTGGCGATGCTAACAGGGTTCTTGATATTGGGACTGGAACAGGCCTTATTGCCCTAATGCTCGCCCAGCGTTGCAATGCTAAAATTGATGCTGTTGAAATTGACGAATCCTCTGCACAACAGGCAAAGGATAATTTTGCTAACAGTAAGTGGAGCAATAGAATAAACCTTTTTTGCTCATCCTTTCAACATTTTGCAAAAGAGTCAAATGAAAAGTACAACCTTATCGTTTCCAATCCACCCTATTTTGTAAAGTCGCTTAAATCGCCAGAGGTTGCAAGAGCCGTAGCCCGTCACAACGAACTTTTACCGCACGATGAGCTTATTGAGGGTATTAATACTCTTCTAACTGAAGATGGAAGATTTGCTGGTATTTTTCCCTATATCGAAGGGAATGTTTTTGTGGCAAAGGCCTCAAATTATGGCTTGTTCTGTACAAAAAGGGTAAACGTACTAGGTAAAGTTAATGGCCCCGTAAAACGATTGTTATTAGAGTTTGAGCGTAAACCCAAGGCATTGGTTGAGGATACGCTTTGCATTAGGGGAGATAACAGCGAATATACAGCCGAGTATATAGAGTTAACAAAGAATTTTTACTTGGCTTTTTAGATTAAGGACAATACAAAATTGTTCTGTAGATTATATTTATTGTTGTAAGCAACTTTATCTTATAAATGGAAGAGACTAATTTGGTTCGCATAAATAAGTATTTTAGTGAAATTGGTTATTGCTCCCGCAGAGAAGCCGATAAGTTTATTGAGCAAAAAAGGGTAACAATAAATGGGGTAATTGCGGATATGGGAAGCAAAGTATCACCCAAAGACAAAATTTGCTTAAACGGAAAACTTATCACCGGAAAAGCAAGCAAGCAGGTTTACCTGGCTTTTAATAAACCACGCGGAATTGTTTGTACAACAGACACCCGCAAAGAGAAGAATAACATTATTGACTATATAAATTACCCCGAGCGTATTTTTCCCATCGGTAGGCTCGATAAGGATAGCCAGGGCTTAATTCTGCTTACGAGCGATGGCGACATAGTAAACAAAATTCTTCGAGCTGGGAATAATCACGAAAAGGAGTACCTAGTAACCGTAAAGCAACCCATTACAAAATCGTTTATTCACAGAATGAGTAATGGAGTTCCACTTTTAGGAACAGTTTCAAAGAATTGCTTTGTTGAACAAATAGATAAGTTTCGTTTCAGGATTATTCTTACACAGGGTTTAAATAGACAAATCAGGCGTATGTGTGAGCATTTGGGTTATAGAGTTATCCAATTGGAACGTTATCGGATAATGAATATCAATTTAGATATTCCCAATGGTAAATGGCGACATTTAAAGAAGCATGAGCTTAATGAGATTGATAAACTTTTAGCAGACTCATCAAAAACAAGCAAGGACATTAATTAGTTTAAAGCTTAATAAGAAAGCAAAAGCCCTGATAACCCAGGGCTTTTGCTTTTCAATACTATTAGGTCCTAATCAACAAACCTCAATGATTTGCCAGAGAAGTTTTAAATTTTATTCAATAGTTCTGTAAGTGTTTGTGAAGCATCACCTTGAACAACTGCAACGCCCGATTTGCGCTTGTAAATAGGGTTATCAACACCAGAATACCCAGGTTTCAAATCGTAATTAAAAATTACAATGTTTTTACACTGGTCAACGTTTAAAATTGGCATTCCGTAAATTGGGGTACCCTCAGCGTTACGAGCGGCTGGGTTTAGCACGTCGTTGGCTCCGACAACAATGGTAACATCCACATCTTTAAACTCATTGTTTACTTCATCCATTTCAAACACATCGTCAAAGGCAACGCCAGCCTCAACCAGTAAAACGTCCATATGCCCTGGCATACGACCAGCCACAGGGTGAATTGCATATTTTACGGTAGCGCCATTGGCTTTCATTTTCTTGGCCAAATTATTAACAAGATGTTGTGCTTGAGCAAGTGCCATACCATAGCCAGGAACAATAATTGCCGTTTTGGCATTTTTTATTACTTCCACAGGATCAATAGCTACTTGTTTCTCTTCATTCTCTTGAGATACTTCAGGTGCAGCAACATCGGCTTCTGTTTTGCTGTTTCTGGCGGCAGTTTTACCCAAAAGAATATCCATTAAACTGCGGTTCATTGCCCTGCACATAACCTGTGTAAGGAATAGTCCCGAAGCACCAACAATACCTCCAACGGCAACTAGCAACACATCGCCAATGGCAAAACCAGCAACGGCAGCAGCAACTCCACTAAGGCTGTTTAGTAACGAAATGGTGATGGGCATATCTGCACCCCCCACACGGATTGAGAACACAATTCCAAATGCAGATGCAATTAGTATGGTTGCAATCAATATTACAGAGGTTGAGGCAACGCTAAAAAAACCGCCTAAAACAACTAGTATCGCTGTTACAATTAGCAAAGCCATTGATAGTGCTTGATGGCTAGGAAGAATAACAGGCTTTTGTGCAAGCACTTTGTGCAGTTTTCCCGCAGCAACCAAACTACCCAATAGGGTAATACTTCCAATTGCTATGGCAAGTGATGCGGTAACTCTTCCAAAATAATCGGGGTTGCCTAAATTATCGATACTGGAGTAAAGTTCAATAAAAACAAACGATGCTACAATGGCCGATGCTGCGCCACCTACTCCGTTAAGTAGAGCCACCATCTGGGGCATTTGAATCATCTTAACCCTTTTGGCCATTACTAAACCGATGATTAAACCAACAATAACACCAGGATAAATAAGCCATAAAGGCAATATCTCATTCTGAATGAGCGTAATAAGCACGCCAATGGCAACTGCCAACGCACTAATTTGATTTCCCAATTGAGCTTTTTCTACTTTGCTCATTAAGTGAATTCCGACTAATACGGCTATGGACAGGATGCCGCACAGTGCATAATAAATACCGATGGGCAATGGATTTACCATAGAGAAACTCAATAGTATAAAGCTATTCATTTGTACAAATTGTTTATTGATTAAGGTAACTTATAAAACCTAACTGCATTGGCTATCAATAGATAGGTGACAGATAGGTTTTATTCTATTAATTCTCCTTTTTAAAAAAATTATGCGACGGTTGTTTCATCCTCTTTCTTCTTCCCAAACATTCTTAACATTCGGTTAGTTACAGAGAAACCACCTGCCACATTAATCATGGCCAAAATAATTGCCACGCTTCCAAAAATGTATCCTATAACTGGATCGTCGCTTTGGAGGGCAGTTCCTGTGGCAATTAATGCCCCAAGAATTGTAATCCCCGACAAGGCGTTCATTCCTGACATTAGGGGCGTGTGTAAACGGCTTGGTACATTGTTGATTAATAGGTAGCCAACAATGGTTGCAATCAGGAAAACACCTATTAAAACATACTGTATTAACTCCATATCACTACTTTATCGGTTAAAAAAGTTTACTAAAAATTTCTATTTAATTTAAGCCCATGGCTTCTAATGTTCCTTTGTGAACAATTTTACCATCTTTGGTAACCAAAATTGAAGAAACAATCTCGTCAGATTCATCCAAACTTATCTTTCCGTCTTTAGTTAAAAACTCCAATAGGTTATAGATGTTCTTCGAGAACATAATGGTTGAACTGGTCGATAGCATACCTGGGATATTCTTTATTCCTTGTATGGTAACACCGTGTTTTACCTCTACTTCACCTGGGGTAGTAATGTCGCAGTTTCCTCCTTGGTCAATTGAAATATCTACTATACAACTGCCAGACTGCATTTCTTTTACCATCTCTTCTGTAACCAAAATTGGAGCAACTTTTCCTAAAATTAGGGCAGAACAGAATACGATATCAGATTTTAAAATGGTCTCTTTAAGGTTTTGACGCTCAATTTCTAACCATTTTTCAGGTAGTTTATTGGCGTGTTTTCCGTCGGCGCTTACTGCAATTTCTTCTGGTACTCCAGTTTCAACAATAGTTGCACCTAATGATTCGGCATTTTTGTTGGCCTCAGGGCGAATATCTGCAGAAAAAACTGCTGCACCCAACCCTTTGGCAGTAGCAATTGCGCGAAGTCCGGCAACACCAGTTCCAATTACTAAAACGTTTGCTGGTCTCATTCTTCCTACAGCACTAGTTACAAAAGGCATAAATTTGCTGATATCGTTAACAGCCATTATCATTCCTTTATATCCAGCGCAAGTACTCATTGACGATAATGCATCCATAGATTGTGCCCTGCTGATACGAGGTATACCGTCTAATGTAAGTCCAATTACTTCTCTTTCAGCCAAATGCTTTACCATTTGATGATTTGGTGGTGATGCTGGGTGAATAAAAGTAATTAAGTACTGATCCTTGTGCATCATGTCAATTTCATGCTTGTTTTTTTCAGCATTAAACTGGGGCTCTTTTACTTTTAGTATAACATCCGATTGAGTATAGATGTCTTCAACGTTCGACACAATTTCTGCTCCAGCATCTTTGTACTCTTGGTCAGCATAGTGCGAACCAACGCCTGCTCCTTCTTCAAACAGAACTTTTGCTCCGCTATCAACCATTTTTTTAACGGTTTCGGGGATGGCTGATACACGTTTCTCTCCGTGCATTATTTCCTTAGGTATTCCTATAATCATTTTGTAAAGTTTTTATGTTTTTTAAAAGGTTCAAAAGTAACCAAATTAAGAGTAATAAAAAATGATAAAACTCACCAATATTCGATTATGATTTCAAGATAAATGATTGGTTTTCATTGGATAGTCTCATTCAAATATCTCAGCTGTTAAAAAGGTTTTTATTCTGGCAGGTTTATCGTAAAGAGTGAAATAACAGGGTAAAGCAACTTCAAATTTTGATTTTACTGATAGTGATATCGGACCTTCCGAAGTTCAGGTTACAAATTTCGTTTGACCACCTTGGTTTAGGAAACCAACCTCTTTATTTGAGAGGTGGCCCTTGCTTTCCTCTGAAATCTGTGGCATAATAATTTTGCTTTAAAATGTTTTATCTAATCGTTTGTTGCTGTTCGTTCTTCTTAACCTGCCCATTAATTCTAAGCACAATGTGCGATGGATTAGCGTTGGTGTAAACAGTGATACTCTTGCTAAATGCCCCCGGAATGTAAGTGTTATACTTCACTTTAATTTCGCCCTTTTCTTTGGGCTTAATGGGATCTCTTGTCCAACTAGGAACAGTACAACCGCACGATGCACTTACGCTGCTAATTAAAATGGGTTCATTGCCAGTGTTTGTAAATGTAAATACGCAGTTTCCATCGCTGGCAAAATCAATTTCACCGTATTCAAATACCGTGGTATCAAATACAATAGTTTCTTCTTTTGGCTTATCAGTGGTGTTCGTTTCCTGAGCAGAGAGTCCCAATGAAAAGGTAAACAAAGCAAGCGCAGATATTATGTGTAATTTCATTGTATTGTGGTTTAGCGGTTAAAATATTGTTTATAAAACCGCCTCAAAATTAGTATAAAGTTGTAAAATGTGCATCAAACAACCTGCTGAAAATCAATACATGCTCTTAAACACAAGGGTAAAGGGTGGATACAAAAATAAAAGGGGAACAAAGAGGGCTATTCCATATTCTACTTTTATGCCCGCACTCATTGGCTATAATCGGTTCATTGCTTCGTGCATTTCCCTAAAATAGGAGATTTCAACCTTCCGCTTAGCATCTTTAAAGGCCTCTTCGCCAGCCTGTTTCAGTTCAAAGTGACGTCCTTCAAAACCACTAAGGGGTTTATGGTAAAGTTGATTTCCATTCCTTGTTTCTAAGCTTAGCGTTCCTTCTAGGCAGGCAACCTTGAACTGGCCAGCTTGCCCTTTACTGCTTGTTGCAGCAATTATCTCGATAATATAGTCGGCTTCTTCAAGCACATCTTTAACCAGATATCCCATCTCAACAGCCTTTTTCTTAATGCTTTGTTCTATGTAACCGGGCTTTATAACTTCGCCAAGGTTTGTTTCGCTTGAGGTGATATAAATAATGGGCTTTTCAATGTTTATACGAATGGTGCCATTTGGAAGATTAAATCGGTTTATAAGCCTACGGGTCAATGGATCTGTTCCTGCCTCGCTAAGGATATCGTTTATGTCGATTTTAGCAGTAAAACTCTCCAGTGATTTTTTTGAACGCACCACATCAATATCAAATGATGCATTGCCATTGCTATTTGTTCGTTGCTTGTTGTTGCGCATAGGTTTTTCCGAGTACTCAACCTCTAGCGGCAAGCTAACAATAGGGATCGAACTTCTGAAGAATGCATCAAAAGCCAGCATTGACGAGGGGATTGCTTGACCTGCTTTTACGCTGATATAGACCTTTGCAGGAACAATGGTAATTTGTGCCAACGTATTGCTTATCTCCTTAAAAATTTCGTTACCAAGGAAAACTTCAGAGCCGTTAATATCAACGGGCAGTGGTTCGCTAAAGTAGGGTTTAATAGGCTCAAGTGCCTTTACCATCTGCACAAGACCAAGTCTAACATCACCGCCTTCGCGGGCATTAATGCCACTTAAAAAAAAGTCGAGAGAGCGGGTTACAGCGTCATTTTTCCGTTTCTCCTTTAGCTGCTGGTATTGCAGCTTCGATAGACGATAGTAAACCCAATAGTTATTCAGATCTTCCCATGAATCTACCTGCTCGTAACCTTCTAAATCTTGTTGAGTTTGCGCTCTAATGGTTGAAGTGAAGTCTTCGTTAAAGTTGAGGTTTGATTCGAAAGCATGAATTACCGAGTTGGATGAGATGCTAACCGATATTTCACTGGACATGTCGGCCAGCGCATTTTGTCTGGCGGCTTGCTGAAACTGACTTACGTCCAATGTTTTGCGGGCTGCCCCAACACCGTAGTAGTAAAGTTGTGATTTTGGACGATTGGTGACCCATTCGGGTTGAGGCGGACCTTGTACCTTTTTTGTACCCCCACAAGCGCTTAGCAAAAGGCTAATGGTAACTATTGCCAATGCTTTTGTTTTCATTGATATGCAGTTTTAAGCGTTTTAATACTCTGGATTATACGCATCAATTTTTCTAGCTACTTTTTGCCCAATCTCTTCAAGCAATTCAGCTTGAAGTAGAGCAGTAGATTTGATGGTTTTTTTGGCGTTGAGCTGATTTCTAAGGTTGTTTATTGACGATTGGTTATCATCAATTCTATCCTTGGGCGAAGCTTTTGTCGCACTTTCCCAATTTCCGGGCACAAGTTTTTTGTGATCACCGCTAAAGTTAGCATAGCTAATCCCATCATTTGCAGAATGGTTAATGGCATCGGAAACCAGCACAGTGCCTGTTTCAATCGATGTAAGTTGATACTGAAACGAAAGACTAGCCTCGTTCCTTGCACTAATTACATCGTATGTTACCTTGGTATAGCGAGCTTCCTTTTTCTCCTCACCTGTGGTTTTATCCTTAACGGTTATCATATCTTTTATATAACCTTTCTGCTCCGATTTTTGAACTCTTCCGGTTACCAGATTAAATTTTATTACACTGCCGCTAAGTACTGCCTTAGCGGTAAGCATTTGCCCCACCTTTACATCAGACCCCATTGAAACTCCACTAGCCTGCTGAGCAACAAACTTATCAGTGTTCTTTGTATCAACAATTTTTACAAATGGGTTGGTCAGATTGTTTATGGCGCTTACAACAGAACTCTCAACAAGCAAACTGGCTTTACCATTTTGGGCATAATCTTTTATCTCTCCTATTGAGATGGTGATTAGCGCTTTGGATAAAGCTTCATCGCGCAGCTCCTTCGTATCTTTGTAAGTACCCTGGGTTGAAATAATATTGCTAAAGTTATGGTATGCTTTACGGTTAAACCCACTCTCCATATACGAAAGGGCCTCGCGATAAATTGGTTCAGCAACTGCAACCTTCATGTGTTCATCAATACCTTGATAAGTTGGGTCGATACGTTTAATCTCAACAAATTTTTCTTCTGATTCCCTAAACTTCTCCTCATCGAGGAGTATGCGCGCTTCGTTATAAACCGATTGCAAATAGCGTGGTTTAGCCTCATTGAAATAGCCCAGAGTTGTTTCCGATAGGTTTAGGTTAATACCCAATGCTTTAACCTTATCAAAATAGGCTTGAGCATCAAGATAGGAGTATACCGTTTGCTTGTCATTACCATCAAAGTACGATTTATGAACCTGAAGCGTTTTATCGTCTAGCATGCGCTGTCCGTTTCTTTTTAAGCCTATGGCAGCATCAACATTCTTAGGGTTTGCAACCATCGATTTGTAAAAAAAGTCAGCAGCCATTTCATACATACCTGCCTGTTCGAACTTTAGTCCGCGCTTAACCATGCGCTTAGAGGCGCATCCAGTAAAGATAATTGCTATTACAAGGAGTAAAATGGGTAAAAGTTTTTTCATAGGGTGAGATTATTTATCGTTAATGCAATTTGCTTTTCAAATACTGTGCCGAGCATATTCGGGGCAAGTTAAAAATAATTTGGGGTTATTCATGGGTATATAGGCAAGTTTGTGTTGACCGATTTGCAGTTAACCCTGTTAATGCCAACATTAGGCAGTGGTTCACCGTTGTCGGTCTGTTCAGCCGCTGGCGCGGATTTGCAACCGAGCGCTCTTTGCGAGTTCAACGTAGCTAATCCGTGTGGTTAATTTACATTTGCAAAGCCATTTGCCAAAACAATTATTCGTGCGTTTACAAAACGAAAAAAATTGGGTTAACCAAAAATTATTTACTCCGTTACCGCACCCTTGCATCGTGTGGTAACCAAGCAAATAAATTTCCTATATTTACTCCATGAGCCCAGCTACAAATATCACAACCCCACCACACTCGGCTACATGCCCCTCAAGAGCAGCTACGGTTTCCTAACCCCGCAGGCCACCACCCACGATGCGGCGCACGAGCTGGGCCACGGCAAGTTTAACCTCCGCCACACCTTTAGCCCGCATAACCCCATTATACTTAAAGAGGGCACCACCCAAAACCTAATGGATTATTCAACTGGCGCCGAACTACTTAAGTACCAATGGGATTTAATCCATAACCCCCAAGGCGGATGGTTTGTGTTTGAGGATGTGGAGGAGGGGGCGAGCCCTTGGTTCACCACCCACCTTTCTGATATATCCCGAATCCTTGGAAATATAAGGTGTTCCTTTGTCGAAAAGCGCCCGTTTAGTTTCCCAAAGCCTACAGGTATTTCAAGTGGCCACCTCAGTGCTAACTTTCCCCTTGGAACTAACGAGATACCTGTCACGGTTAGCATCAGCAATGATATTTTAGATTTTGTGCCAACCGTCATATCCTACGATGCAGACGGCAATGACGCACGTTTCCACTTCCCTAACTTTGTAGTGAAAACCGATACCCAAAACGCCGAAGCCCTGCGCTCGTATCTTAATGGCACAACAACAACAAGCGAAGCAGACCAAGAAGCGACCCAAAGACTGGAAAGTCTACTTCAGGCAAACAAGCCCTCCGATGCCCTAGACGAACTATACCGACTTCCCACTTGCCTTGTTTGTACCTTCAGCGCTGAAACCAGGCTTCAACTTCTAAGTGCCATTGCTTCCGAGACCGTTAGCGATGATAGCCGCGACAACGCAGCCATTGACCTTATGAGGTGCTTTGTGGACAAATCCCAAGGTGATGTTCTTTTTAAAGCGTTTGAGGAAAATCATCAATTTATTAACGCCCTCTTTAATCGGGTACAAGACGATTACACTCAGGATGTCTTTATCGCCCTTTTCCTCGAAGCCTATACCCAACGATATAGCACGGACGAGCCCCAAGTACAACCCAATAGTTACTACGTAGCAAATAGAACTATAACAGGTGTTTACCTTGGATCGAACAGGCTTAATGGCCCTCCGTACACCATTACGCTAAGGCAGCTCGACACTCGAGTAGGTCATTACACCAACGTGCAACGCTACAACCCTTGTGATGTTGTGGGTATGGTTATTCCCGCAATAGAGAGTAGTTCGCAAGACCAGATTATATATCTCCCTGCACTTTATCTATATTCCGTTTTACAGCAAAAAGCACAGCAGGATTTGGTTGATTTCCTTGTGGGAGCAGCGCAGGTAGCAGGTATCTTCTCGGGCACAAGCCTTTTTATAAGCGGGGTAAGCACATTCCAAAAGGTAATGGGGTGCGTAGAGGCTCTCAACGCCGCCACCAACGTGGTATTGGAAACCGATGCAGTGCGCACGCAGCTACTGGCCACCGAGTATGGGCAAGATTTTCTAGATAGCTGGGGCACCATAAGCACCGCCGTTGACCTGGCCACCGTTGGCGCAGCCCTTGCAACTTTTAGGCGCACCGCACCCCAAGTTTTAGATGAAATTGATAACTTTGTACCAGAGGGTTCTTTGGGGATTCAGAATATTAGACGGGTTAGTGGGGCAGTGAGTGTGTTTAAAGCTGGTGATAATATTGCTGGAAAAACCATTGTACAGGTTAGGCTAGGGACAAATGGTAAAGTTGCTGTTATTGGTAGACAAATGGATGACCATGTTAAAAATATTGCTGCACATTTAAAAAATAATCAAGGGTTGCAAGTAGAAATATTGGATGATGGTTATTTGAATCGAACTTTTGATATTGATGGAGTTGAATGGACAGTAAATTCAGCTTGGGATGATATGAAAAAAAATCCTTTGTACAAGGATATGAAAGATCCAATTACTGGTCATATTAAGGCAGAGTATATTGAACAAATCCCTATGTACAAACTCAATAAACAATGGGTTGAGTATATTCAATTGGAAGGTTTTACAATTATAGATATTGGTTACCCCCAAGGCGTGACGAGTGAAAGTTTATTTTACAATATGGAAATTAGCACAATAAATTGGTAATGAAGAAGAGAGAATACCCTCAATATCTTGATTTGATTAAAGATTATTTTTTGACTAAATTTTCCTTCTTTTCAAGTAACAACCCGCCCAGAGTTAACATCAGAGATTGGAATTCGATTCACTCTAAGAACATTGAATCCACTCTTATAAATTTTGTTATAGAAATAACAATTGATAATTTAATTGGTCAAAGAGAAATATTTCTAAGTTACTATCATGGGTATAGTGCTAATGTTACTTTGTGTAACGATATTGTTTTCGAAATAATAAACACCTCGAAAAACTTTACACATTCTCGAAAGAATTTCTTCATAGGAGATTTTTGCGAGTTTTATGGTATTGAATTATCTGAGCCCTCATTTTATGAAACAACAGGAGAAAGTTATTCATTAGAAAAATTCAAAAAATACATAGGAGCGGTTAAAGAGATTATTGAAAACACTAATCTTAAAGAAATTATCGAAGGTAAAATATGGGTAGATATTCCGATTAATATGAAACCATATAAATGAATTTGCTTTTTCAAATCCCCCCGTTCGCCCTAGGCTATCCGATTGAAACAATGTTCGGTTCCTGTTCGGCGGCGGTTGCACCGCCGTCGGTCTATCATTTGCAGGCTGCGCCTGCATCTTCTCCTGTTAAAATGCCCCGCCATTAATTTAAACTTTAGCTATATTTACCGGGTACAACCCGAACAGATAGTACGACTGAGGCGCAGCCTCAGCCGAAGGGGGGAACTGGAGCTTGACAAAAAGTTGAGAGGCCTTTACTTTGGTTCTGCAATTCCTTATCTTTGTAAAAAATGTACTGAAATGGATATTGGTGCAAGAAAATTGAATTTTGTGCAGGAATTCCTTAGAATCTCTGACGAGGAACTTGTTGACAAATTAGAAAAGTTTTTAAGAGCTGAGCGGATGAAAAAGGTGGACAAGGAAGTTAAACCAATGTCAATGAACGAATTCAATCAGATGATAGAAAAAGCAGAAGATGATGCCGAGAGTGGTCGTGTGATTGATGCTCGAGAGCTTCAAAAAAAAGTTGAGAAATGGAAATAAGGGTTCTTTGGACAGATTCTGCCCTATCTCAACTCGAAGACATTTATGATTACCATAAACTTAAAGCAAGCCCTAGAATTGCAAAGGAATTAGTTAAAACGTTAGTGGAGGAAACGATTATTCTTGAATCAAATCCATTAATTGGCGTTAAAGAACCCCTCCTTTCAGCGAGGCCTTATGAATATAGATTTCTTGTAAAGAACAACTATAAAATCATTTATCGTTTTAACGAGAACCTGATAAGGATAATTTCAGTATTTGACTGTAGACAAAACCCAAATAAGTTAGAGAGAATCGCTGAATAACCTTAGCGGCCCCCGTTTGCCCTAGGCTGCCTGATTGAAACAATGTTCGGCGGTCGGCTGCGCCGCCGTCGGGCTATTCTTGCAGGCTGTGCCTGCGGAACATGCACCATTACGAGGCTTTAGCCCGTGTCCCCCGCTACCCCACCATTGGCTCCGCCTAGCTCACACAAAACGCTTGGTTTCCGTTGTGTGGTAACCAAGCAAAGAAAACCCTAACCAAGCAAATAAATTTCCTATATTTACTCCATGAGCCTAGGCTATAAATATCACAACCCCACCACACGCGGCTACATGCCCCTCAGGAGCAGTTACGGTTTCCTAACCCCGCAGGCCACCACCCGCGATGCGGCGCATGAGCTGGGCCATGGCAAGTTTAACCTACGCCACACCTTTAGCCCGCATAACCCCATTATACTTGATGAGGGCAGCACCCTGAATCTCATGGATTATTCAACTGGAAATGAATTATTTAAGTACCAGTGGGACCTTATCCATAACCCAGAGGGCGGATGGTTTGTGTTTGAGGATGAGGGGGAGGGGGCGATGGTATTAGTTGATACAATAGAAATTATTAAGACGTTTATTGAAAGTGTGAGAGATGCTAACATGAATAAGCAAGATAATATTAAGTTCCAGTATAATGGATATTACGATTCAGAAGAAGTTTTATTAGGTAATGGAAATACATATCACATTCGTTTATTTAAAAGCACATCAGCAAATACGATTCCGTCTGAATATGTAAACAAAAGCGAGTATATTGAGGTTCCTTTCATCGTTCCAGATTCTGTTGCATTTGAATTTTCTACTACAATAGGAGAACCTGATTTATTTGTTATGGTTGATGGAGGAAATGCCGAAAAACTAGAAAAATATATGTTTGGACCATTCTTAACGGATGGTACAATCTTGGGAGATCCTCTACCTAATCCTAAAATTACACCGCTACCGCACGATTCTATCGTGTGGTAACGAAGCAAAAAGTTACTAAATTTACTCCATGAGCAGAAACTACAAATTCCATAATCCCGATGGGGTTTACTTCGTTAGTTTTGCCGTGGTGGAATGGATAGATGTTTTCACCCGCAATGATTATAAGGATATACTAATCGAGAGCCTTGAATATTGCCAACGGGAAAAAGGCATGGAGATTTTTGCTTGGTGCATAATGACCAACCATATGCATTTAGTATTTAGGAGCATAAACGAGCAAAAACCCGAGTTGCTTCTGGGCGACTTTAAACGGTTCACCAGCAAAACCGTGGTGAATGCAATTAAAGAAAACCCAAGGGAAAGCCGCAAGGAATGGCTGCTTGAGAGGTTTAAGAAGGCTGGTGCGGAATCGTCAAATGTGAAAGATTATCAGTTTTGGCAACATAATAATAAACCCATTGAACTCTGGAGCAATAAGGTGATCTTTGAAAAGATTAGCTATATTCACAATAACCCTGTAGAGGAAGGTTTGGTTTACTTTCCACAGGATTACGTATACAGCAGCGCAAGGGATTATGCTGGAGAACAGGGCCTATTGAAAGGAGTTATTTTGGCTAGGTAATATTTTTGCTGTCGCAAAAGCCACACGAGGAGTCTCGTGCGGCAGCGGGGGCTTAAAAAGGGCAGCACCCAAAACCTAATGGATTATTCAACTGGAACTGAATTATTCAAGTACCAGTGGGACTTTATCCATAACCCAGAGGGCGGGTGGTTTGTGTGGGAGGATGAGGAGGAGGGGGCGAGTGTTAATTTTGATGCACTAAACTTTATTCAAGATCTAAGACAAGCTGCATTGAAAAATGAAAAATTCAATTTTAGCAGGTTTTATAAGAGTTCCAGCCTATATCCGAGTCAACTTGGTCCAGTTATAAGACATAATCTAAAACTAAGCAACAACAAAACTTTTAATATTTGCATATATTTGTATAAGGTCCACCCTGATACAGTGAATAATAGTATTGCCTCACTATCTTACACTAAAAGTACCTATAAACGTAAAATTCACTATGTAAACAGTAAAGAATACCGAACTTATAAATGGAAATATTCGAAAAGAGACGTTGAAGGGGTAGAGATTGCAGTGCCAGAGGATCAAGCAGATGAATTTGAAAGATACTTATTTGGCGACAATAGGATAATAATACGCATAGTTCGCACACACCTTGAAAATGAAAGAACAGTTGGTACAATTGAGATTGACTACGGAGTAATTAAAGGATATACACTTGAACTACCCAGAGGAACTAATAACCAATGTAATACTGATTGTCCTGATGACACACCTCTAACAAGTGAGAATAATTGTCATAGTATTATCGAAGGTAATTTTAATTTTAGTGTTACAACTTCGTCTAAAAATAGTAGTCATATAAATAAATCATTACGATTAGATAGTGAGGATACAAGTCCAAGAAGTTCAATACTTATTCACCGAGGAACTTGGGCAAAAGGCTGGTCACACGGTTGTATCATAGCAGTCCCAAATAATCCAATTAATGATACAGAAGGTAATAGAGCAAATAGTGCTGTTCAATCTGAAGATTTTTGTATAGAGATTGTAAACTATGTTAAGCAACGCGAACTAAAAATTAAGCAACAATACGAATTAACTGAAGTTGAAAAAATAATAATAATTCAAAAACAATAATTATGAAGACTATACTAACAACAACATTGATAACTATAGCAATACTTAGCAATGCTTTTGGTTACTCTCCTCATAAAGAGGAGTTTTTAAAACAAGTTCAATATAGAGGCTTGGCAACTTATAGCCCCATTGAATTGGCATTTGCACTTGATGAGTTTTGCTACGCTCTTGAAGCAGATTCAACAATAAAAGAAACCTGGATGCTCATTATGAACGAATGGAAAAACAGCAAAGAAAGACAATTCTATTATTACCATTCAGATTTGTTTTTTACTTCTCAACTTGAAAAAAAATACTTAGAAGGAGAAATTCCGCGAAGTTGCTATCATTTCTTAAAGAACTCAATACCAAAGATTGAACCAGTAACTTACGATAATTATTATGAGTTTTATAATAAATCTATAGTTGATGGAGAAGATGTTGATTATTCCTTTATGCTCACTCTTATTTTATTTTCTGATAAAGAGTTTTCATCCATTGAAAGCAACAGAATTTCAAAATCATATTTTGAAGATTGGATATATGATAGAATATATGATGTAAGAATAAATTATCCGCCAAAAGCATTCATTAATAAACGTATTGCTGAGTATCTAGTTGAAAAGCACAAAGATTCCCATCATCCCTACATTAAGCAGGCCGTTGCGGTATTTGAGAAATTGCTGGGGGTGAATTAGCATTTTCTTTTCCTTCGCTCGGCGAAGTCCTCCATTAAGCCAAGCCTACTTAATTGGAACAACGTTCGGCTGCGCCGCCGTCGGGCTATTATAAGTAGGCTGTGCCTACGGATATTGCCTGCAAAGGAAAAAAAATTAACTTCGCAAATCAGGCAAAATCGAGCTCGCGCAGATTTGCAACCGACTGCAGAGAGCTCAGCGTAGTTAATCCGTGCGGTTAATTTGCATTGGCAAAGCCATTTGCCAAAATAATTATTCGTGCGCTTACAAAACGAATTATAATTGGGTTAGCCAAAAAATATTTACCCCGCTCCCGCATGCTTGTATCGTGTGGTAACCAAGCAAATAAATTTCCTATATTTACTCCATGAGCCCAGCTAGCGCGCGTTTGTAACGCGTGCAACAAACAAATGAAAAAAACAGTAGCAAAAGAGTAAAGAACAAAAAGTCAGAGAAATATAAAATATATGATAAAGACAAAGCATACTTTGTAACGCTGACAGTAGTGGGTTGGTTAGATGTATTTACTCGTAAGAATCACCAGCTGGCTAAACCATTATAATTTACGGGAAGTTCAATACATGGCAGGGCATCGGTATGTAAGCAGTATAGAAAGGTACAGTACAGATAATTTAGAAGATTTACAGAAAGAATTAGAGAAATATCATCCTTTGGGAAACTTCTCCGTCAACTGACGGAGAAGTTTAACCCTTAAAACAGAACTAAAAGTGTATAAAAAACGTTAAATTTGTAGGAGATAAAACTATGAACATCATGAATGTATTAGAGTTAAAATCAGACTTACATCATTTAATAGATAAAATAAATGATAAAAGCATTTTAAATGCGGTAAGAACCATTCTTTCAAAACAAGCAGAGAAGTCAACTGATTGGTGGGATATGGCTAATGAAGAAGATAAAAAAGCAATCAAAGAAGGATTGGAACAGCTTGACAAAGGAGATTTTTTAACCCGTTCACAGGTTAGAGGCAAAATAAAAGAAAAATATAACTTTTAGAAAATGTCATATCAAGTTCGTTACTCAACCAGGGCTTATGCTGAATATGAAGAAATTTTAGACTATGTTGTTGAAAATTTTGGTTTAGAAGTTGCAGCTAAAGTTGATCTGCATTTTGAAGAAGTAATTAACCAAATATCGATAAACCCCAATTTGTTTCCTTACTCGAATAAAATGAAGAAACTAAGGCGTTGCGTTATAAGTCCACAGACTACATTATATTATCGCTCCAGTGGAGAATGTGTAGAATTAGCAAGCTTTAGGGGAAATAGGATGGATCCCGAATCTTTAGGATTATAAGCAGTTTGATTGATAAAGTTGTTTTTTCTTCATTCCTCGCTGGCTCGGATTTGCAACCCGTGCGGTTAATTTGCATTCGCAAAGCCATTTGCCAAAACAATTATTTGTGCGCTTACAAAACGAATAAAATTGGGTTAACCAAAAATTATTTACTCCGTTACCGCACCCTTGCATCGTGTGGTAACCAAGCAAATAAATTTGCTATATTTACTCCATGAGCCGAAGTTACAAATTCCATAACCCCGCTGGCGTTTACTTCGTTAGCTTTGCTGTGGTGGAAGGCTTGTTAAAAGGGGTTATTGTGGCTAGGTAAAGTTTTTGCTGTCGCAAAAGCCACACAAGGGGGCTCGTGCGGTAGCGGGGGGTATTTAGTAATTTAATCCAAAAGACCACAGTGGTATTACATTAAGATACCCAAATTCAATATCATCTTTTACTAAGAATGATTTTCCATCTTTCTCAATTTGGGTTTGTTGTTTATTCTTTCCACCAACTTCAAACGTATAGTTATCAATAATAAAATCAGCTTTTTCAGAGGATATTACTTCGTTTTTTAGTCGCATTTGATTGAAAAAGAAAGTTTCACGGATATTTCCAATATTAGATTTATCTCCAACCAAATTATAAATTATATTAGTATTATCAAGATAAACTTTTTCTACCTTTCCTAATCCTCGAATACCGCTTGTTTCATTACGTAACTGACCAATAAGCCCAGCCTTTTCCATATATAAGAAGTAATCGTCTAAAGAATTTCGGCTTACTTCAATCATCCCTGATATTTTTGAGAAATTTGGCTTAAAAGGCACGCTTTCAGCGATAATTGAAAGCAATCGCTTTAATTTACGGCTTGTTCCTACATTGAGATTGGCATATTGCGGAATATCTGTCTCCAATGTTTGTACAATGATTTGCCCTAAACGCAAATCTAGTTCATTCTCAAGTCCAAAAGGATAGTATCCGCGTTTTAAATAGTCATTAAACAACGGTAGCGGATGTTTAATATCCGTTAGTTTCACTTCGTTATTGACTATCTGCTCCAGTGAGTAGACATCGGTTTCGTAATTATGAAATAGTTTTAAATATTCCCGAAATGATAGCCCCTGCAATTTGTAGATTATAGCACGGCGACTTAAATCTGCTGAACCTTTTAGTATGTCAAGTACTGAAGAGCCAGTGAAAACTATTTTTAAAGATGGGAATGAATCGTAAATATTCTTTAGTTCTTGAGACCAGTCGGGGTATTTATGTATTTCATCAATAAACAGGTACTCTCCTGCATTTTTGTAAAAATCATCAGCTAAATCAAAGAGCCTGTTCTCACCAAAATACATATCGTCAGCCGAAACGTATAAAGCCTTTTTGCTGTCCAAGTTTTCCTTTATGTATTGCAAAACCATAGTTGTTTTACCAACACCACGTGCTCCTATAATCCCAGTCATTCGGCCATCCCACGAGACTTTATCGTATAAATATCGCTTAAAGTCTGTTGACGTATTTTGTAAAAGCGTTTCAAATTTCTGATAGAGTGTTCTCATTGTTTTGATAAACTATTTTTTACAAAGATACACAAATGCACAACACGATTAACAATAATTACTGAAATATTCCATCGTGTTGTGCAAATTGTTGTATCGTGCTTGGCGATAACAATCCGGTAAGAAGCGGAATTGTTACAAACCCCCCGTTCGGCTCAGGTTTACCTACCGAAGGTCGGTTGCACCTGAGTCGGTCTATTACCAGCAGGCTTTGTCTGCGTTTCGCTTCAATAAGTTTAATTCATATAATTCGTTAGTTTTGATTTGAAATAAATTAATACATGTCAACAGGTTACAAAATACACGAGAAGGATGGTGCCCCCCCCGCTCGCGCGGATTTGTAATCCGTGCGTTCCAAGTTCAGCGTAGCTAATCCGTGCGGTAAATTTGCATTTGCAAAGCCATTTGCCAAAACAATTATTTGTGCGCTTACAAAACGAAAAAAATTGGGTTAGCCAAAAAACATTTACCTTTGTTATAGCCGATTTGAAGTTAATAACATACTGTTAATTTTGAATTTTGCGCACGGAATGTAAATCCGTGCGAGCGGGACTTTAAGGAAGAAAATAGCCGTTTTTTGGTGAACTCGCCGAAGTCAAACCGCAACATAGGAACGACGAAGTCAGGAGACTTGGCCGAGCACGGGTTTCTTATTTAATTATTAAAGATTCTGGGTTTTGTCTGCAATCCCAAACAGAGTGAACAACAATCATTTCTGGATACGTTTCATAAAACAGTATAAATTCGTCAATAATTAACCCACGAACATTTTTAAAATCTGTTTTAATACCAATTTCTGGTTGCTTTTTGAGGAGTAATAATTCTTTCGTGAACTTTTTATATAATATCTTTGAATAAGTACTGCTTTTATTCCTTTCAGTATAAAATTCTAAAATTCCAAAGAGTTTAATTTTTGCTCTATTAGACCAGACTATCTTACGCTTAACCATTTATTAAATTCTTTGTCAAGCTCAATTTGTTCAATAAAAAGTCCCAGTTCAATTTCCGATTTTGATTCATTAATTTCAAAAAGTTGTTCAGAGGTCAGTGAAATAGTTTGGGATTGAGTCTTTGTATCAAGAATAGTTTTGATAGCATTTAAAAAAGACACATCATTAATTTCGACTATCCTGATTATCAACAACTTTTTAAGTTCAATTGCAGTCATTTTTCAAATGTTTTTATTATTCAAATATACGATTTTTCATGTTAACATGTTTCATGCCATTTAGCTTTGACCAATTTTTGCTAACGCTTGGCGCTATGAAATCTCGCTCGCGCGGATTTGTAACCGACCGCAGGAAGCTCAGCATAGCAAATCCGTGCGCATTTTAAATACAAAAAGCATTTAGTAAAAGTTGCTTTAAGTTTTTGGCTTATCTTCGGTAGGTAAACTAAAGCCGAGCAGAGAAAATGCAATCCGTACGTTAAAAAAAAACAAATTAATTACAATCGCATTTTTCTGGAAGCCTTAATTTTATTAACGCTCCTTTTAGAGTGAAGGATGCGGAGTACTTGTACTTCGTTTTCGGCTATACGGTAGATAATTAGGTGAGCATCTAAAATAATCCAACGGTACATTTTAGATTTTGTTGGCAGGTAACGACATTCCGGAAATAAAAGATAACTGAGAGAAAGCCTTTCAATGAGTTGCCAAACTTCATTTTCATAAATTTCGGCTTGTCTTATACCAAAAGTATCAACGCCATGCTGAAAAATATCATCTAAATCCAAATTAAATTCTTTTGAAAGCCTTACTTGGAGTTCCTTTGTTTCCTCCATCTTTCAATCATTTTTTTCGATTCTTCAATAGTATGAAATGATCCTTTCTCCGCTTCTTTTATTCCTTTTTCAAACTCTTCGAACGATAAAGGCTCACCAGGCAAAGCCCAGTTTTTATTTGTTGTGTTTTTTACATTTGTCTTCATTCCTATGAGTTTAAAAATTAAACAGCAGAAAATTTTTCCCTTTCAATTCTTTGATAATAGACCAATTATGTAAAATAGTATACGCTTTTTATAATCTTTCAGTTGCATTTTCCCTTAGCTATGTTTAAACGAGTTTTTGTTAAACATACTCTCCATGCCATTTTCAACCAAAGATTCTATAAATACAAATCTAATAATTTTGGTGGACTTTATTTCTTTTCTTTCCATTGTTAAACCTCGTTTGTGCAATAATGTTTCTTTGTTAAGCTAATGCTATTCAATTGAAACAGCATTCGGCGGCGGCCCTACCAAAGCCTGTCTACCGATAGGTAGAGCAGGTAAATGCACCGCCGTCAGTCTATTTTTGCAGGCCCCGCTCGCGTGGATTTGCAATCCGTGCGTTAAAATTGTGCACAAATACCCCTAGTTTCATCCCTAATAATTCATAACTTTGCAAACTGTTAAATTTACAGCCACTTAAGTACTAACGAACAAACAAATTATTTGGCATGAGAAAATGGCGCATTGATGATTCTGCTGAACTCTACAATATTAAAGGTTGGGGTATAAACTACTTTTCTATAAACGATAAGGGAAACGTGGTGGTAACACCCCGTAAGGATGGTGTGGCGGTTGACCTTAAGGAACTAGTTGATGAGCTGCAATTGCGCGATGTATCAACGCCCATATTGATTCGATTTCCTGATATTCTCGATAGTCGAATTGAGAAGATGTCGAGCTGTTTTAGCATAGCTGCTAAGGAGTATAATTATAAGGCCGAAAGTTTTGTGGTTTACCCCATTAAGGTTAACCAAATGCGCCCTGTGGTGGAGGAGATTGTGACGCACGGCAAGAAGTTTAATATAGGTCTTGAGGCAGGCTCTAAACCTGAGCTACACGCTGTAATTGCCATTAATACCGATAACGATTCGCTCATTATTTGCAATGGCTATAAGGATGAGGACTATATTGAGCTTGCGCTGCTAGCGCAAAAAATGGGTCGCAGAATCTTCCTAGTGGTCGAAAAACTGAATGAGCTTAAGCTAATCACCAAGATAGCTAAGCGGTTACGCGTAAAGCCAAACATTGGGATAAGGATAAAGTTGGCGAGCTCAGGTAGCGGCAAGTGGGAGGATTCTGGTGGCGATGTAAGCAAGTTTGGGTTAACATCCAGCGAGCTGCTTGAGGCACTCGATTTTCTTAGCCGCAACAAGATGGAGGATTGCCTTAAACTTTTGCATTTTCATGTTGGCAGTCAGGTTACAAAAATTCGCAGAATTAAACTTGCCCTTAGGGAAGCTTCGCAGTTCTATGTTGAGTTATGCAAAATGGGTTTCAACGTTGAGTTTGTTGATATTGGTGGCGGCTTGGGTGTCGATTACGATGGAACCCGATCAGCCGATACCGGAAGCAGCGTAAATTATAGCATTCAGGAGTATGTGAACGATGCGGTATCAGCCATTGTTGATGCTGCCGACAAAAACGATTTACCTCACCCCAGTCTTATCAGTGAATCAGGACGATCGTTAACAGCACATCACTCTGTGCTTGTTTTCGAAGTGCTAGAAACAACCACTCTGCCAACGTGGGAAGAAGATGAGGAGCTGAATGATGATGACCATGAGCTTGTGAAGGAGCTCTACTCGTTATGGGATCAGCTAAATCAACCCCGAATGCTCGAAACTTGGCATGATGCGCAGCAGATCCGCGAGGAGGCACTCGATAGATTTAGCCTAGGCATACTCGATCTAAAAACTCGTGCTCAAATTGAGCGTTTATTCTGGTCAGTTGCCCGCGATATATATGGTATGACATCGGTTATGAAACACATCCCCGATGAGCTTAGACAATTACCTAAGCTTCTTGCCGACAAATATTTCTGTAACTTCTCGCTATTCCAGTCGTTACCTGATTCATGGGCAATCGATCAAATTTTCCCGGTTATTCCACTTCAGCGTCACGACGAGAAGCCCGATCGGTCAGCAACAATTCAGGATATTACCTGCGACTCCGATGGCAAGATTGACAACTTTATTGCTACTCGCAATTTTTCATACTACTTACCACTTCACTCACCAAAGCAGCGTGAGCCATACTATATTGGTGTATTTTTAGTTGGAGCCTATCAGGAAATTTTGGGCGATTTACATAACCTGTTTGGCGATACCAATGCCGTGCACGTATCGGTTGATAGTAAAGGATATTCCATTGATCAGATAATTGATGGTGAAACTGTTGCGGAGGTACTTGAGTATGTTCAGTACAATTCCAAAAAGATGGTTCGTACTGTTGAAACATGGGTAACAGGTGCTGTAAAAGCAGGCACCATTACCACTGAGGAGGGCAAAGAGTTCTTGTCAAACTATCGTTCGGGGCTGTATGGATACACCTACTTAGAGTAGACTAAAACTTTATTTACAATAAAAAGGGGGAGCTGGACAATATCCAATTCCCCCTTTTCGGGTTTAATGCATCAATAGATATTACTGGTTAACGTTAACCACCTCTTTTATCTCTGGCACATCACGACGAATGGCCTGTTCAACGCCATTCTTAAGTGTCATTAAGCTGTAAGGGCAACTTCCGCACGCTCCGTGCAGTTCAACTCTAACGGTAAGGTCGTTAGTTACCTCAATTAGCGATATATCTCCTCCATCGTTCTGAAGAAAAGGGCGAACCATCTCAATGGCGTCACTAATTTTTTTTGTTATTTCTGGTGTGTTCATCTGATGTTATTTAGAATGTTATGTGTCAAGTAGTTTTACTTATGTTTAATCTCAACTCGCTTTGTTTCGGGGCGTTCAGTATTCCGAATGATCAGCTGGCTAATCACCTCTTTGGCAAGCGCGTCGAAAGAATCTGCTAGAATCCCCGGCTTACTTGCTATGGGCACACCGCTATCGCCTCCTTCTCTAATGCTTTGTACAATAGGTATTTGCCCAAGTAGCGGAAGCCGCATACGTTCAGCCAACTTTTTACAGCCATCTTTTCCAAAGATGTAGTAGCGATTATTGGGTAGCTCCTCAGGAGTAAACCAGGCCATGTTCTCAACCAATCCCAGAATGGGAACATCAATTGATTTTCCTGTAAACATGCTAATTCCTTTAATAGCATCGGCTAGCGCAACATCCTGCGGAGTGCTCACAATTATGGCCCCGGTAACGGATACCTCTTGTACAAGGGTTAGGTGTATGTCGCTTGTTCCTGGCGGTAAATCGATGAGTAGATAATCAAGTTCACCCCACGCTCCTTGGTGGATAAGCTGTCGTAATGCATTTGTTGCCATTGCACCTCTCCAAACAAGAGCATCGTTAGGGTTAACAAAAAAGCCAATTGAAAGATGTTTAACTCCGTGGTTCTCCACAGGAGTAATAAGTTCAAGTTCACCCTCTTTAGTAATCTCTGGTTTTGCATCCTCCATGCCCAACATTTTTGGGATTGAAGGGCCAAATATATCGGCATCTATCAACCCAACGCTGGCGCCTGTTTTGGCCATGGCAACCGCTAGGTTAACGGCAACCGTCGATTTTCCAACACCACCTTTGCCCGAGGCAATGGCGATTATGTTTTTAACCTTACTCACTGATGCTTGCAATTTATAGGGCGATTCCTTTGTCTGAACTGCGGGCACTTTCAGTTCGATGCTAACTTCAGCATCTTCTCCAAGGTTTTGATGTATTGCTTTTACGCATGCTTTCCGGATAGATGAAGCAAACGGATCGTTTGGTTTTTGAAGAGCAAGGGTAAAGCTTATTTTATTCGATTCAATGGTAAGATTTTGGATCATCCCAAGGCTTATAACATCGTTTCCCAGCTCAGGATGCCTTATGGTACTAAGCACATCGGTTATTGCTTGTTTTGTATGGCTCATGTTATTGTTAATTGATTTAAATAAAGGGCAAAAGTAGCAATTCTACATTAGCATAACAAAGAATAGTATAAAAGGTTGGGTAGGGGTTTAAACTTGCCTAAGTAGGCTTCCTTTAGTTCAATCGAGGTTTAGCTCCTGATTTGGATCCCAAAGAATATTATTGAAATTTAGTATTTTATCATTTAATGTATCTATGCCTTCACTTTCAAGCATTTCTCTCATGGTATTGTTGTTCTGAAAGTGCAACTTGCCTGTTAATAAACCATTTCGATTAACAACTCTATGAGCAGGGATCCATTCGGGTAACTGTTTTGTGGAGTTTAGTGCCCAACCTACCATTCGTGCCGATTGTGGAGATCCAATAAATCGTGCGATGGCTCCATAAGTAGTAACTCTTCCTTCGGGGATCAGGCGTACCACCTCATAAACTTTTTCGAAAAAATTTAGTTCAGTCAAGTTTAGGTTCCTTAAGTTCTTTGTGGCTATCCAGTTCAAATTTTATATAAGTAATCGGCTTACCTTGTTCTAAGAACTTTTGTTCGTAGTAGGTTCTGATGGTAAGCGCAGGATTACTAAGCTCTGAGTCGTAAAGGTTGTTTGTGCACTCTAAGGTGTGAAGCATATTCTGTTCAATCACGGCCTTGGTATATTCGTGTAATTCCTGACTATCAGTTTTAAGGTGTACGATGCAGTTTTGAATTGCAAACTGTTGGTAGTAGGTTAAAAAACGGCTGGAGGTTAACCTCTTTAATGCGTTCTTTTTCTTTGGTTGTGGATCGGGGAATGTAACCCAAATCTCACTCACCTCATCTTTAGAAAAAAACGAATTGATATTTTCAATGCGGTTGCGGATAAATGCTACGTTCTCCATATTGCTTTCAAAAGCCTCTTTGGCGCCTTTCCATAGCCGAGCCCCTTTTATGTCGATTCCTATAAAGTTTTTAGCTGGGTATTTCTTGGCCAAATTCACTGTGTACTCTCCCTTACCGCAACCTAGCTCAAGTACAATAGGATTGTTGTTTTTAAAGAAGTGAGAATGCCAATTGCCTTTTAATTCGTGATCGTTTTCCCTAACTTCGCTAAAAGAGGGCTGAAAAAGATTGCCAAAGGTCTCGTTCTCTGCAAATCGTCTAAGTTTATTCTTTCCCACGTCAATAAAAGTGATGAATGTTTTACACTGAAGGTTACTTGCCCTTTGCTTTTTCAATTCTGATGCCTACAGAAGCTATACCGGTAAGGCTATGGGTGCGCATACCTTGCTGAAGGCTAAAGGTATAGATTCCCTCTTCGGGGAAACGAACAAACTGTTTGTAGGGAATTTGGTTGTCGCGGAGTGCTCCAAAACCTTTGCCAATCCAGTTTCCTCTTGTGTCGGCTAAAAAATACTCAACCGTATCGCGGAGCATCGCCCCCGAGGGCGAATTTGTTTGAACAAATAGGAACAGATTACTATTGGGGTAATTTGTTGTATTTCGAATGTTGATATAAATAATGTGGGCCGAAAGCGTATCGGATATATCAACGGAAAAAGTAGCAAGACTATCGGAACTCCAACCCTTCTCGGGGATGTCAATATTTGCGTCGTACACAGCATTTCCTCCACAGGCCATGGCTAGTAGCGCAATAACAATAGTAATTCCAATTAAATTTCTACTCATTATTGGGTTTCCTTTTACGGCGCTTCTTCATTTTTTTTGTTTTCTTCTCGTCAAAGCGGGTTAAGCTATTCTCCTCAATAGCACTTCCGTATCCAATTTCAACAGCAACATTTTCGTTATTATTATGCTCAACCACCTTAAAGGGTTTATTCCCTTTCTTATTAAGATCTATAATCTCCTTTACTCTATCAACAGGAATTGGGATGAGGTTTACAGACGAGTTAGGTTCGCTGCTATACCACATGATTCTTTTAAAAATATCGGTTTTTTGGTGGAAATATGTTGCTTCTTTTGTTTCAAGAGCAATGGTTGTCCTTGGAAAATCCTTACGGGCATCGGCGTAGGTGTCGAGTTCGTAGTTTAGGCAACATTTTAGTTTACCGCATTGCCCTGCCAGTTTTTGAGGGTTGAGCGAGATCTCCTGAACCCTAGCCGAGTTTGTTGTAACCGAAACAAAGTTATTTATCCACGATGCGCAGCAAAGTTCTCTTCCGCACGATCCAATTCCGCCAATTCTTCCAGCCTCTTGTCTGGCGCCAATTTGCCTCATTTCAACCCTAATCTGAAATTCTTCAGCAAGAATTTTAATTAGCTCCCTAAAATCAACCCGTTCATCGGCAATGTAGTAAAACACAGCCTTTGTTCTATCTCCCTGATATTCAACATCGCCTATCTTCATGTTTAGGTCAAGCTCGCTAACAATTTGGCGAGTCCTAATCATGGTGTTATGCTCAAGCGATATTGCCTCGAGCCATTTCTCAATATCCGCAGGTTTAGCCTTGCGATAAATCTTTTTGAACTCCGATTTCTCAGGGTCTAGGTTAACCTTTTTCAGTTGCCTATTTACCAACCAACCAATTAGTGTTACTGTTCCAATATCATGTCCCGGAGATGCCTCAACAGCAACCATGTCGCCCTTGGTGAGCGGAAGATTATTAGAGTTTCTGTAAAATGCTTTGCGGGTATTCTTAAATTGGATTTCAACAATATCAGTGGTTATTGGTGGGGTAGGAATATCGTTAAACCAGTTGTGTACGTTAAGTTTTGAACAACCGTTGTTTTGGCAAACTGAATTTTCAGCTCCATCGCCTTCTGTTATTATTACCCCTCTAGAGCAGATGCTCTTTTCCATAGCGTTTGTTATTATGTTTGCTGGCGCAAAGTTAGCTATTTTGGTGCGAATGTTTTTACTCAACGTAAAAATAGCTTGCAATCAGCATATCTGTTCTGTGTTAGCAATAAGTCAAAATTCTCTATAGTTTGTTGATGAGTTTAACTAACTTCATGGTCATATCCGTAAAAATAATTTGTGAGTTACCATTACGCGATATATGCTCAGTGGCCAGATTAAAAGTGTTGTAAACTTGCAAAATGTTATTGCTATTGATAAATGGCGAGAAGTTCTGGCTAAATTTTTTTTCATCACCGGTAATGTAAACTATATCCTCAAGACCAAGGTTTAGCATAAAACTCTCTCGGATAATTGCAAGTGAATAGCTTATTAATTCTTTTTGTTTCTCTCTCCCAAGCCTCGATACTTTACTTGTCCATTCGAGTAGAGCGAGGATATTGTTGGAAAAACTAGCACGCATAAGTTCTACAAAAAGTTCAAAATATGGGCTGGTTTCTTCTAATAACGCCAGAGCCATAGCTTTATTAAAATTTCCGTTTGCCACGCGGCTATCATCATGGGCTTTATTGGGGTCAATGCTATAACGGTCAACCAAAGCAACGGCAATCTCCTCGCGCGATATGGGTGGAACTTTTATGATTTGCGTTCGCGAAAGTATGGTACTTATTATCCGGTTTGGCTGCTCAGATACCATAATAAAAACTGTTTTTCCGGGTGGTTCCTCAATTAGCTTAAGTAATCTGTTGGCAGCGGATATGTTCAATCTTTCGGGTAACCATATAATCATGGTCTTGTATTCTGACTCAAAACTCTTCAGGCTTATCTTTTTAATTACCTCAGAGCTTTCGCCAGTGTTAATTATGCCCTGCTTATTTTCAATCCCAATAGCTGCGTACCATTGCGATTCAGTTACATAAGGATTCTCTAGGATCGTTTCGCGCCATTGTTGCATGTGCGCATCGCTTCCCCTGCGGCTTGTCTCATCGTCGCCCTCCTTTTTTGTTTCGTTTACAGGGAATACAAAGTGTAAATCTGGGTGAATAAGTTTTTGAAACTTATGGCACGATGGACACTCGCCACAGGAATCATCCTCACTCCGATTTTGGCACGATATGTATTGTGCATAGGCTATTGCCAATGCTAATTTTCCTGTTCCCTCTTTTCCGGCCAACAATTGGGCATGGGCAATCCGCGATTCTTTAACGCTTTTAATCAGCTTCTGTTTAACCTCCTTTTGCCCAACTATATCTTTAAATTGCATAGAATTCGTAGATTATTAAATCAAGGTTTCAAAGTTAATAAAAAGGTTTAGAACTTCAGTTTACCTCTTAACTCTCTTTCCCCAAACGATTGCATCGAATTGTAGATTTTTCAGTAAGCTCTACGAACAGTTTTTTATATCTTTGCTAATGATAATAAACTAAAATATTTCACCATGATAAGCTTTGAATCATACAAATTTGCAGGGAAAAGGGCCATTATTAGGGTCGATTTTAATGTACCCTTTGATGGAAACATGAACGTTACCGACGATACCCGTATCAGTGCGGCCCTACCTACTATTAAAAAGGTTCTTAGCGATGGCGGCTCAGTAATTCTTATGTCGCATCTTGGCCGTCCAAAGCAAGGGCCAGAGGATAAATTTTCGCTTAGACATATCATTCCAACCCTAGAGAAAAGTTTGGATAAACCCGTAAAGTTTGCTGCCGATTGTATAGGTTCTGAGGCCGTTCAACTATCGAAAAACCTTAAGGTAGGAGAAGTGCTTTTACTCGAAAACCTTAGATTTTACAAGGAGGAAGAGGCTGGTAACGAGGAATTTGCCCAAAAGTTAGCAAGTTTAGCCGATGTATACATTAACGATGCCTTTGGTACAGCCCATAGGGCGCATGCTTCAACAACAATAATTGCCAAATTTTTTCCACAGAATAAAATGTTTGGGTTTTTAATCGAAAGCGAACTGGCAGGCTTGGATAAAGTGCTTCATAACCCACAAAAGCCATATACTGCAGTGCTTGGAGGAGCAAAGGTGAGCACAAAGATTACAATCATTGAAAATCTTCTCGATAGGGTTGATAACCTAATTATTGGTGGAGGCATGATGTTCACTTTTATAAAGGCAAAAGGGGGTAAAATTGGAGCATCGATGGTTGAGGATGATAAATTACAAATGGCTTTAGATATTTTGGCCAAGGCCAAAGCCAAAGGGGTAAAAATTTTGTTGCCTGTGGATGCAATAGTTGCCGATTCGTTTAGCAACGATGCCAAAACCAAAACTGTTAAAGCAGATGCAATACCCGATGGTTGGCTAGGTTTGGATATCGGCCCTGAAACTAATTCCGGATTTTCGACAGTTATTGAGAGTTCAAAAACTATTCTGTGGAATGGGCCAATGGGCGTTTTTGAGATGCCAAATTTTGCGCATGGAACAAAAGGGGTAGCCAAAGCCATGGCCAAAGCCACAGCTAAAGGTGCATTCAGTTTAGTAGGGGGTGGTGATTCGGTTGCCGCAATTAACCAACTTGGCTTAGCCAACGAAGTAAGTTACGTATCAACGGGTGGGGGCGCTTTGCTCGAATATCTCGAGAATGGAGATTTGCCAGGTATTAAGGCAGTTAGAGAGTAATATTCACTATTAAAACTTAAACATTACGGCGAGGTTTACCTCGCCGTTTGTTTTTTATGAGCATCAAAATGCATATTTATGTAACTTTGCAGGATGAAAAGTGATTTTTTAGATAGGATATTTAGCGTAACTCCGGCAAAGTTTGAAGAGTTGACCCTAGATGTGTTCCGTTTTCAAGCTAAACATAGCAGTGTTTATGCACAATACATATCGCACCTAAATGTTGATGTAAATAGTATAAAATCAATTGAGCAAATACCCTTCCTCCCCATATCCCTTTTTAGGTCTCATCGGGTTTTAGTTGATAATGATAAGTATGAGGTTGTTTTTAGTAGCAGTGGAACCACTGGAGCCGAATCGAGTAAGCATTATGTGAAATCACTTGCTGTTTATGAGCAAAGCTTTTTAGAGGGTTTTAGGATATTCTATGGCGATGTTTCTGAGTATTGCATTTTGGCGCTCTTACCTTCGTATCTCGAGAGGGAGGGTTCATCGCTTGTTTATATGGCAAACAGACTTATTGCAGACAGCCAGAATCCGCAAAGCGGTTTCTTTTTGCATAACCCAAATGAGCTAATAGAGCAGCTTGAGCAGCTCGAAGCAAATCGTCAACCCACCATTTTGTTGGGCGTTACCTTTGCCCTGCTCGAGTTAGCATCAAAGCATAACTTAAAGCTAAAGAGCACTATCGTAATGGAAACTGGTGGGATGAAGGGGAGAGGGAAAGAATTGATTCGGAGTGAGGTGCATACAATCCTGAAGCAATCGCTAGGGCTCAGCTCTGTTCACTCTGAGTATGGAATGACCGAACTCCTATCGCAGGCCTACTCAAAGGGCGAAGGTGTTTTTTTTACCCCACCCTGGATGCGGATTAGGGTACGCGACCCTTACGATCCCTTTTCGTACTTACCCAACGAGCGTTCGGGGGCGCTTAATATCATTGATTTGGCCAATATTAACTCCTGCTCGTTTGTTCAAACCGACGATTTGGGAGTACTACATGTTAACGGATCCTTTGAGGTTTCGGGCAGGATGGATGGTAGTCAAATTAGAGGGTGTAACCTTTTGGTGCTTTAAAAAAACCACCGCCAGCATGCTGGCAGTGGTAACTTAACAAACCATGAAAAACAATTTTGCTTCATTAACCAAAAGGCGCTATTGCACTAATGCATAAGCCCCAACTTTTTTGCTAATTCTTTGGGTAAAGCATCCTTATGTACCATGATCGAAGTGGTTTTCATCCTAACGTATTGCTCCGACATGTGCAAGTATCCGTTATAAATATGGTTTGAACTACCCCATGAATTTTTGGTTATGTAGTATTGATTTCCTTCCTGATCTTTGGAGATACCAACAAGATGCATCAAGTGATCATCAGTAGTAGTGTAATTATCGAAAGTTTGCTGACGTAAATCTTGGGTTACCTTAATTTCGGGTACAATCTTATTAAAACTGTATATTGTGCTCATTAGTTCATCCATAGGCACATCAGCCCATTTGCCTTGTTCGCTATCGGTCATCTCGGTAACCTTAACCTGAGGCAGTACTGCCAGTCCCTTTCGGTGTACAAAACCTTTTTCGCTCACATCACCATCCCAGCAAATGCTATATCCTTTGTTTATTGCATTAAGCATAACGGCCATTAGCTCATCAAGCGGAATGTTGTAGTATGCTTTGTGTGCCCAGTTATCGGGAATTTCAAGTATGATTTGTTGATAAAAGGGGTGATGAGTGTAAGATGTTAGCTCAATATAATTTTCAACATCAATATCTAGGCCTTCTGCGAGGGTATGTGGTGTGTAATTTTTCCCTTCAACGGTAAATTCCTTAGGGCTATCGCCAAAATATGCATCAAGAATACTGTTGAATGCAGGCTCCCATGCGGTTGATAATTTGCGGTTTGGGTTTTTAACAACAGCCTCTAAAAAGCCGTTGAGTACTGCTGCAAGTTCAGAGTGAACGTGCACATCCTCGTCGTAGTTAATCCCGCTAAACTCGTTTTCAGGAACCATTCCATGTGTTGCAATAATGGTTAATGCATCATGGGCTTGCCCTCCTTGACCAAAGTTATTGGCTCCTTGAAAACGAACAAACCTTTTGGCTTTATTGGCATAGGTATGCTTAACAAAATACATGGGCGAAAGCACAATCTGTGGTTTACCCATTCTTATAATCTCCGTTTCAAGAAATGATGTTGTTGCAAAGCTCCAGCAGGTTCCCGTTCGTTGCTGGTCTTTAACAGGGGTTGTTTTTATCTCTTTTATCACTTCAAATTTATATCCTTCTTCTTCCTGTGCAATGGCTATAAAAGAGGATATGCTTAGTAAAAGCGCTGCAAAAAATGTGGTTATAAGTTGTTTCATGGCTTATTGGGTTTACTATAGTTGATCAATTATAGGGAGGAAAGTTTAATTACACAAACATATTTTCAATTAGATTTGCTTTAATTGTGTGAAATGCGTTGATAGGTAATTGTAAACCACAGATAGTGAATTGATTAGTCAGTATGCATACTAAGCTAAGTAACAATTCCTGCCATATTATTTATAATATTGTAAAACATTTTAAACAAATGTATATCTTGCACTATGTTTTAGCAAAACTTTAAACCTTAAACTATCACATTATGAAGAGATTATTCGTTTCTTTACTCATGGTTGCCGCTATTTTACCTGCAACCATATACGCAGGAGGTATAGTAACAAATACAAACCAAAGCGCATCATTTATTCGTATGCCTGCTCAGGATGCCACTATTGGCATTGAGGGTACTTACTATAACCCCGCTGGCTTAGTTCATTTGGAGAATGGTTTTTACATATCGGTAAGTAGCCAAACTGTAATGCAAACACGTGAGATTAGCAGCACGTTTAATATGAACAAACAAGAATTTCAGGGAGATGTTTTTGCGCCTGTTTTCCCTACTTTCTATGCAGTTTACAAAAAAGATAAGGTAGCCTACTCGTTTGGTGTTAACCCCATTGGAGGTGGTGGTAGTGCTAAGTTTGAGACTGGCTTGCCATCGTTTGAGCAAATGGTAGCCGTACTTCCAACTTCCTTAACGGCTGGAGGTATACCAACAACACAGTATAGCATGAAAAGTTCGTTCAATGGAAGTTCATTAAACTGGGGTTTTCAGTTTAACGCTTCGTATTCGCTAACTGATATGATATCTCTAAGCCTAGGATTTAGATATGTTGTAGCCAACAATACCTACGAGGGGTATTTAAAGGATGTTATGATTAATCCAAATCAACCAGCTTTTGGGGCTCAGTATAATGGCGGTAGCATGGTTTCTGCCCCCCTATTTTTTACTGATGCATCAAATACTCTAGCAGGTTGGGCTGCTGGAGCAAATTCATACTTTGCAGGATTAGAGCCAATTGTTTCAGGAGGAGGCGGTGGCGTACTCTTGGTTGATGGCGCAGGAGCAGGATTAACACCATTGCAAATTGCACAAATTCAGGGTTTACTCGGAGCCGCTGGTTTAACTCCAGCTCAAATTGGTGCAATCGATATTCAAACAGCGCAAGCTACTCTTGGAGCAGCTGCTCCAGCCTTTACAGCCAACTCAAATGCTATGGCTGCTAACGCTGCTGCAACTGCTAATAAAGAGGTTGATGCATCGCAGAGTAGTTCAGGTATTTCACCCATTATTGGGGTTAACTTTAAATTCTCCGAAAGCTTGAATGTTGCCGTTAAGTATGAGCACAAAACGAATATGACCCTTACCAATAAAACAACTCTCGATGATGTTGGCCTATACCCCGATGGCGCTAAAACGCCAAACGATATGCCTTCATTACTAGTAGTTGGAGTTGGTTATCGACCAATGGATAAACTTTTTGTAACAGGTGGACTTCACTACTACTTCGATAAGAATGCAAAATACGGCAAGAAAATAGGTGGCGTTTTTGTTGATAACGAAGAGGTTATGGACGGAAACTCTTGGGAAGCTTCCCTGGGTTTAGAGTATAGTATAAATGATGCTTTTTTGGTTAGCGCAGGTTATTTGCTTACTAAAACAGGAGCCAACGACCTTTACCACAGCGATTTAAGTCATAGCCTAAATACAAGCTCAGTTGGTTTTGGTGGAAAGTACATGATAAATGACCGGCTGGGATTAAACCTAGGTTTTATGTACACCATGTACAATGAGTATACAAAAGAATTTGTAGGATATAACGAAAGTTACAACCGCAAGGCAATGGTTGGAGCTATTGGTTTCGATTATAAATTTTAAGTTTAACTTTTGTTAAAAAACCGGGCCGATTTCTCTGCCCGGTTTTTTTGTTTATCTTGCCTCCATAATTCATGATTACCATGAGAAGAATTGCACTAATCATTATTATTCTTGCGAGTTTTTTAACTGGAGTAAATGGGCAACATAGGATAGTCGAAAATCCGGCAATTGTTCAGCAATCGCATCCAGAGTTACAGATTGAGAAAATCCTTTTTTATGCCGATTCGGTAGTTGTAAGGTTTGTTATCCTTAATAAACTGAGCGAGGGCGGGTGGTTCTGTGCCGATAAGAACACTTACATCGAAGATTCCGATAGCTTTACAAGGCTTCGGGTTATCGGCAAATCGGATATTCCTTGGTGCCCCAATGCACATACTTTTACCAAGGTTGGCGAGGAGTTGCATTTTTCATTAATTTTTCCCCCTTTGCCAGGTGAGCCCGAAACGTTGAATATTATTGAAGTTTGTGATAAGTCGTGTTTCGAACTGAAGGGCATTATCCTTAGTGAAAAACTTAATCGTGATTTGCGCCTTTTTGATGAGGCAATGCGGTTTTATTCTGAGAACAACTATGCAAAGGCTCTTGTGCTTTTTGGCGAAATTGTGGAAGAGATACCCCCTAAGCCCACCCATGTTTATGGTTACTCATTTTATAATTTGGCCCGAATTTGCTGGGAAATTGGAGAACGCGATACGGCTAAAGAGTGGGCAAGGCAACTTGAACTATCGGGTTTGCCAAACAGTCAGTATTTCCTCAGAAATTTAAAGCAAGAGATGGTAGAATAGTTAACGGCTAATCTCTGCAAAGTGAAATGGAATATTTGCCATGTCGGAGAACTCTTCGCCTGCCTCCCGAAGTTCATCGTCATCTACGTCAAAAAACCAGTAAACTTTAAGCGGAATGCTGCTTTTTTGCATATCACTAAGAACCATAAACATGTCATTTATGAACTTAGCAGACGAACTGTTAAAGTAAATAAATTTGAATTTGATGGTTACCGGCTCTAGAGTCTGAGCGGCCTTGATTTTTTCTGTCAACCAGTCTTTATAATCCTCAAGCCAAGTAATAAGGGGTATGTAAAAATCGCGTACATTTTCTGGACGGGAATAGCCACTAATTTCCAAAGCATGCTCATTTGGTTTAAAGCTTACTTCTGGGTTAATCTTCGTTCCTTCAATCAATAGCGATTCCATTCAAAAATAGTTTAACTGCCGCAAGATATAAAAAGAGGTTTAGAAAATCACAAATATAAGAATAAGAAAAAAATATTTTGGTGAAAGTAGGTATTAAGTTGACTAAACTATGCTTTTTATTGATAGACGCGTTTGGCTCACGTAAGTGCTAAAAAAAGCCTCTATTATTATTAGAGGCTTCTTAAAGTTGGTTTAAGATTTCAGTGTTAGGGCAGGTATGATATAAAGTTAAAATTATAACCAAGCATATCGGCAATTTCCTCTCCTGATTCTAAAATCTCATCGTCGCCTTCTTCGTAGTACCAATTCACTTCAATCTTATTGCCTTTCGACATAAACTTCATGAACTCAAGCATAACGTCGAGTAGAAATTTTGAGGAGGCTGAATTGAAATAGGTCATCTTTAGATTGAGAGTAAGGATGCTTTTTTTGAAATTTATATTTTGGCTTAACACCATGTCATTATACTCTTCTAGCCATTTGAGTATTGGCTTATAAAAGCCAATAACGTTTTCGGGCCTAGAGAACCCAGATATTTCAAAAAGGCTGTTTTCGGGATCGAAAAACACTTTTGGTGTAAATTCTGTTGGTTCTATGAATAGTGGTTCCATTTACGCTAGAGTTTAAATAGCAGAATTGTGTGAAATTGCAACGTTGATAGTGAAGTATGAAAACTCATTGTTTACATTCTCAAACTTGAAGTTAATCTTGTTTTCAGATACTTTGGCAATATTAATGATGCCAAGACCAGCGCCACCTTTTTGGGAAACACTACCGCTGAGTATAGTTAACTTGTATAAATCTTTTAAACCCTCCTTGTTAAGGGAGTTAACCTTTTCTAGTTTTTCTTTTAATGGATTTATCTTTTGAGAAAGGAGACTGTTGGAAGCAAAAAGGGAGAACTCTTTATCGTCGAGGAAGAGTGAAAAGCGAGGTTGATAATCGGAATTGCTGCTAATTACATCTTGATGCTTGTAAATATTCTCAAGACTTTCAACCATTGCCGAATAAACTTTCTTTTTAATGGTAATGCTCATTCCTTGCTTATCAACAAAGGCAGACATTCGGTTGAGCAAAAAACCAATCTCCTCGTAGCTTAATGGACCGTAATGTGCTAGAATATTCTCTTGTTTCGCCACTTTTAATTCACTCATTAATTAAAAACCTAAATTAAAAATTTTTTATCACCTACAAAACAAAAACCTGACTTATCTCAGATTTTTAATTACAAATGTATCTTTTTTTTTAAAATTAAGCATATTGCTGCTCATTTTTAATTATAAATGTAAAAGTAAACCCATCTATGGTTTGGTTTAGTAGCTTAGTTTTGCTAAAAAATTTCCCATAGATGGGTTATACAATTAAAAGTAATGCTATTTAAGCAGTTTACTTAACAATCGTCATTTCGTCAATTAAGTGCTTAGCTCCTGCATACTTATCAATAATAAAGAGGATGTAGCGTATATCAACGCTAATGCAGCGCTGTAGGTCCTTCTCAAAGATAATATTGCCACTCATTGCCTCCCAGTTGCCATCAAATGCGCAGCCAATAAGTTCGCCCTTACCATTAATAACGGGGCTACCTGAGTTTCCTCCGGTAATGTCATTGTTTGTAATAAACGCTACTGGCATTTCACCATTCTCAAGAGCATAAGGGCCATAATTTCTGCTATTGTAAAGTTCCTTTAGTCTATCGGGAACTACAAACTCCCAATTATTAGGATCCTCTTTTTCCATAACACCCTTAAGTGTAGTAATATGGTTGTATTTAACCCCATCCCTTGGGTAGTAATCGAGTACCTGGCCATAGGTTAAGCGCATGGTAGAGTTTGCGTCGGGGTACATAGCTTCCCCTTTATTCATCTCCATAATACCTCCTACGTATAGTTGGTGCCCTTTTCTATAGTTTGCATTCAGGCTACTCATACTTTCCCAAACCGATTTGGTTTTTTCTACAATCGATTGTGATGCAACAAAGGCCATATCATTCTCCAATGCCTCTTTGGTAGGATTTTCAAGAAAAGCCCACAGTCGAACAGAGTCAGCAAAAATTGATGTAGCAAATAGTTTATCGATGTACTGATCACAACTGCTGTAATCCTGTTCAATGGTTTTGAAGATGCTGGGTTTAAAATCGTCCTTAACCTCTTTTGCAAAGAGTTTGAACATGGCTTTTGCCACTTTTTGGTCTGTTGGTGCGTTATAATCCTTATAGAATGAGCGAGCGGATTGTTTTAGTCTTTCACTTCCTCTCTGTAAGTCCTTCTGATCCTCGCTTGTTAGCATTTGGTATAAACCCTCAGCTCTTGATGCTAGTGAAATGATCTCAGTTCCGCGGAGTAATGCTTCGCTAAGGTAGGTGCTGGTGTAGAGATAATTTCCACGAGCCTCAATGGAATTTTTAATAAGGGGTAGCGCTTCACCGTATTTTTTTTCGATTTTGCTTTTACTTGCTACCCATTTGGCAAATTCTTTCTCTTGCTTCTCTTTGCTCTCTTTTACCTTAAGACGTTTTAATGCTTGGTTTTGTCCTATGGAAAATTTCCAGTAGTTTGAACTGCCCGAATACTTTGATGCGTACTTAATTCGAACCTCATCGTCGGCAAGCATGTCTTCAAGAATAATCTCTTGTCTTACACCTCTGATGAGTTCTCGAAGAGAGTTGGTTATATTTTGGGCTTCTTCTACTTCCCACGAGGTCATATAGCGTTGGGTTGAACCAGGGTATCCCATTATCATTGCAAAATCGCCCTCTTCAACTCCTTTGATTGATACTGGAAGGTGGTGCTTTGGCTTGTAGGGTACGTTACTGGGCGAGTAGCTTGCTGGCTTATTGTCTTTATCGGCATAAACCCTAAACATTGAAAAATCGCCAGTGTGGCGGGGCCACATCCAGTTGTCAGAATCAGCACCAAACTTTCCAATTGATGATGGGGGTGCACCTACCATTCTAACATCGTTAAAAACTTCATAAACTAGCAGATAATATTTATTGCCGCCATAATAGCTTCGAACTGTTGCACTGTAGTGAGTTCCCTCTTTGGCATTGGTAGCAATGGTGTTGCATGTATTCTCTATCGAAAGAGCACTTTCCTCATCGGTCATCTTATCATTAAGGGGTTTAAACACTTGGTCTGTTACATCCTCAAGCCGAACAAGGAAAGTTACTGAAAGACCTGGGCTTGCAAGTTCTTCATCGCGAGTCATTGCCCAAAAACCATTCTTTAGGTAGTCATGTTCTGTGCTGCTATGCTTTTGTATAGCGCCGTAACCGCAGTGATGGTTGGTAAGCAATAAACCTTCGCTCGAAATAATTTCGCCTGTACAGCCACCTCCAAAAATAACAATTGCATCTTTCATGCTGGTGTTGTTGATGCTGTAGAGCTGCTCTGCAGTTAACTCAAGCCCCATGGATTGCATGGTGTTTATGTTATACTTTTGCAGCAAAGGCAGAAGCCACATACCCTCATCAGCCTTGGCAAGGGGCGAAAAAAGCAGGATTAATCCTAGTAGAATAATGTTTAGTCGTTTCATTTTAGTTGTTTTTAAATTTATGCGTTATCCATTTGATTGAAAATAATATTAACGGTTTAATTACCCAAGCGAGTAAAATTTAGATCGAGCTGATTGTTGGTTAACCTAAACGATTTACGATGATATTCTGTTATGCCATATTGAGCAATCGCTTCTCGGTGAGCACGGGTAGGATACCCCTTGTTTTGATGCCATAGATATTGTGGAAATTTCTTGGCTAAGTTAACCATATACTCGTCGCGATAGGTTTTTGCCAAAACCGAGGCAGCAGCAATACTAAGGTAAAGCGCATCGCCCTTAACAATGCACTTGTGCGGAATGCTTTTATAGGGTTTGAATCTATTGCCATCGATTATTAAGTGATGAGGCTCAATTTTTAAAACCGATATAGCTTTATGCATGGCAACAATGGATGCGTTTAAAATGTTAATCTTATCAATTTCGATAGGATTTACACTTGCCACCGCAAAATCTAATGCAGTTTCCTCTATCACTAATCTTAATTTGTCTCTATTCTTCTGGCTTAGCTGTTTTGAATCGTTTAGGAGCTCGTTCTTAAAATCTTTTGGCAGTATAACTGCTGCTGCAAAAACGGGCCCGGCAAGACAACCTCGGCCTGCTTCATCGCAACCGGCCTCAATAACTCCTTGTTTATAAAAAGAATTAAGCATTGTTACCGTTTGTGCTAGTCATCCCCTCAATACACTGGTAAAGTTTATGGGCTGATGTGTCCCAGCTAAATAGCTGCTTACGCTCTATTGCCCTAGCGGTTAAAGCTGCTCTAAGTTCCGAGTTTTCAACTAGTTGCACCATAGCCTCTGCAATCTGATTCTCATTGAAGGGGTCAACATAGTATGCTGCATCGCCCGCAACCTCGGGCATGGAGGTAACGTTGGAAGCTATAATTGGAACGTGGCAGTACATGGCCTCAACCATCGGTATTCCAAAACCCTCAAAATAGGGAACAAATGTAAGCGCAGTTGCAGATGCAACAACCTGTGTTAGCTCGTCAATTTGAAGTCGGCCAGTAAAAATAACAGAATCCCTATGTTTCATTGTTTTCAGCGTATGCTCAATGCTCTTAGTCATAAACATAGGTTCGCCAACGATGACTAATTTGTGGTTATCGTTAGTGTTTTGCTTGAAAATATCGAAAGAGCGGATTAACCTATCAACATTTTTACGGGGATTTAAAGCTCCCACAAAAACAAAGTAGGGTGCTCCATTGGTAATCCTTTGCCTTACAACGATCTTTAAATCATCATTAATTGGGCCAAAAATATTGTTGGCTCCATTGTGCACTACGCTTACTTTGTCCGGTTCTATACCATAGCTGTTTATTAAATCGTTTTTGGAATAATGGCTAACGGTAACAATTTGGGTGGCTTTTCTGGCGAAAATGGGGAAGAAATGCTGATAGTATGCTCTTGTAAGCAAGGGTAATCCTTTTGGGTAATGGTGAAAGTTAATATCGTGTATTACGTTTAGTGTTGGCGTTTTACAGCGAGTAGGAATAAACCCATCGGGTGAGATAAAAAGATCGACCTTATTTTTCCTTAAAAAGTGCGACACAGAGTATTGAAACCAGATATACCATAGAAACGGATGCCTTGCTTGTGGCCTGAGCACTATAGGCTTAACGCTATTTGAGAAAATGAAATCAGGATGTGGTTTTCGATCGAAAAGAAAAATGTACTCGTGTTCCGGATGATTTACAACAATTCTTTTGAGGGTTTCATATGTAAACCAGCCAATTCCTTCGAGTTTATTCTTTATAAGTAATCGCGTGTTAATGGCAATTCTCATAGTATTGCATAATATTTAGCATGCAAAATACAACTTTTTTGCAAAGGGCTAGTTATTTGTGAAAATTAATTGTGGTAACAACGCAGGGCATTACTTAACTTTAAGACCTTTTGTTTACTTTTACCTAAAATTAATTTACATTGAAACGGAAGTTTACAACCAACTTACTTCTTTTACTTTCGCTAAACCTGTTGGTTAAGCCTTTTTGGATTTTTGGCATCGACAGAACTGTTCAGAACCTAGTTGGATCTAGTGAGTATGGTGTTTATTTTGCACTCTTTAATTTTTCTATTCTTTTCAATATACTGCTCGATTTTGGGTTAACTAACTTCAATAATCGGGAGATTAGTAGGCACGCAAATCTTTTATCGCGTTATCTATCCAATATGGTAACCGTAAAATTCCTGATGGGAATTTTATATGCTATTGTGAGCGTTACTTTTGCACTAATAGTAGGGTATAGCAAAGCACAATTAACTTTACTAGCGGTATTGGTGTTCAACCAGTTCTTGTCGAGTTTGATACTATACCTTAGGAGTAATATTAGTGGTTTGCAACGCTTTAAAACCGATAGCTTGCTATCAGTTACCGATAGGGTTTTAATGATAGCGCTTTGTGGTTTTTTGCTTTGGGGGCCGTTTCGCGAACATTTTTCGGTTCAGTGGTTTGCGTATGCACAAACAATAGCTTACTTAATAACTGCTCTTATAGCCTTACTAATTGTGATTAGGCGAGCAAAGTTTTTTAAACCCCGATTCGATAGAGCGTTCATTGTATCTATTGTAAGGCAGAGTTATCCTTATGCAATTTTGGTTTTACTTATGTCGTTTTATTATAGGATCGATAGCGTAATGTTGGAGCGTATGCTACCAGATGGTGATATGCAATCGGGGATTTACGCACAGGCGTTCAGGCTTCTTGATGCGGCAAGTATGCTTCCGTTCCTATTTGCATCACTACTCCTTCCGCTTTTTTCTAAGATGATTAAGAACAACCAAGACATTAAGCCATTGCTAGGTTTTGCATTTAGGCTTCTTTTTGTGGCTACGTTCTCTCTTTCTGTGGTTTGTGTTGTATATCGTAATCAGATAATGGATTTGCTATACGTGAACCACTCCTCTGAGTCGTCAGTTGTACTTGCCATTCAAATGGTTTCATTCTTATTCATCTCCTTAGTTTACATCTTTGGAACACTTTTAACGGCCAATGGCAGTTTGAGGCACTTAAACATCATTTCTGCTTTTGGTGTAACCCTTAACATTGTACTCAACCTCATACTAATACCAAGGTATACCATTATTGGTGCAGCAGTTTCAAGCCTTGTAACCCAATTTTCCATGGCTATCTTACAGGTTTTGCTGTCGTGTAAAGTTTTTCAGGTGCAATTAAATCTCAGAAGCGTATTGCAATTTTCTGGTTTTATAATTATTGCCATTGTAGTAACATTTTCAATACTGATGGAGTCGTCAAATTGGGCAGTAGGATTTATTGGTACCTTAGCCGCTTTATCCATCCTTTCAATTTTAATGCGTATTGTTCGAATTAAAGAGATAGTAAAACTATTGATTGGGTTTGAAGAATAAATTATTGCTTGTTTTTGGTTGCATTTTTTTTAGTAAATTTGATTTGTTAAAACATAGTTTTAACTTTAAGGCAACGATTAATAACCCGATAACGTTTACCCATGGGAATTCTGATAGATAAAACTCCTGATTGTCCTTATGTTAACTTTAGCGAGAATGGCATACTCGAAATTGAAGGACGCTCAATAACCGAGGATGTTTACTCCTTTTGGCAACCTCTTATCGACTGGCTTGAGCAGTACATTAAGGCACCTGCTTTGCATACCAAGATTGTTGTTTTTTTAGAGTATACCAATAGTAGTTCAAACAAGTATTTAAATGAGATGATGAAGTTGCTGGACCTTTGCGCATCAAATGGGAATAGCGTTGAGATTGTTTGGCGATACGAGGAGGATGATGAATCAATACTTATGCTTGGACAAGATTTGGATTCTCTAACAAGCGTCTCTTTTCATTTTGATGAGGTTGCTATGGAACGGCATAACCTTAAAAAGATAAGGGTTAGGAGCAGAAAATCAGGAAATGAAGCAATAATAACCATGCGCTACTGGGATGCAATTCTTCGTAATGGGCATGGCGATGATTACCTTATTGTTGAGGAGCTATAACCACATCGAATATTATTCTTTTTAATAAAAGATAAGACAATGCTGAAGATCGAAATAAAAGAAACCGTTACCACACCATACACCCTCTTAGATGCCGACAATGGTATTATAAAGGTAGAGGGACGATCTATACCTGAAAATGTTATCGATTTTTATCAGCCTATCCTAAATTGGATTGATAACTACGTTAAAGAGCCCAACGATAGAACGGAGTTGCATTTTAAGTTAGAGTACTTTAATACTAGCTCTTCAAAGCGATTGTTCGATATCATGAGAAAAGTTGAGGGTATTTCCTTGCTAGATGCGAAAACAGTGGTTATAAATTGGTACTACGAAGAGGATGATGAAGATATTTATTTTGCAGGGAATGATTATAAAGCTTTAATAACAAGAATTGATTTTAACCTTATAGAGATACAGGAGAATTTTTAATGCAAATAAAAAACCAGCTTAGGCTGGTTTTTTTGGTTATGGAACGCAACGTTTACCCATGTATCTTCATCTAACTTAATAATAAAATTTCATGTGTCTGTTTTTTTTATTTTTAAAGGCAGGTCTGCCTACCGCAGGTAGACTTTGAACATCCATGGAATTGTCATTCTCGTGAGTATGTTCGCTCTTAATATGGATGTTTCATCTTATTTTTTCTAATTCAAAACCCATTCCGATGCTGGAGGCAAAGAAGAAAAAGATTGTTAATGATCCAGTGCATGGGTTTATCAATATCTCTTTTCCATTATCATTCGCCATCATTGAACATCCCTTCTTTCAAAGGCTTCGCCATATCCGTCAGCTTGGGCTAACCTACCTCGTGTACCCAGGGGCAAACCATACCCGTTTTCAGCATGCACTAGGTGCTATGCACCTTATGGAATCGGCCATTGATGTTTTGCGAGCTAAAGGGCTAAATATTACTGAACAGGAGACTGAGGCGGCAATAGCAGCCATATTGCTTCACGATATTGGTCATGGCCCATTCTCGCACTCACTTGAGTATAGCCTTGCCCTTGGCATTAGCCATGAGCGAATTGGCCAGTGTTTTATGCGCGAAATGAATAAACAATTTGAAGGCAGGCTTGACATGGCCATCGATATTTTCGAGGGTACTTACCCCAAGCGGTTCCTTCATCAACTTGTTTCGAGCCAGCTCGATGTTGATAGGATGGACTACCTAAGGCGCGACAGTTTTTTTACGGGTGTAACCGAAGGAGCCATCGGTTCAGATAGGATCATTAAAATGCTTAATGTGGTTGATGATAACTTAGTGGTTGAGGCCAAGGGGATATATTCTATAGAGAAATTTTTGATTGCAAGACGCTTAATGTATTGGCAGGTTTATTTACACAAAACGGTTGTGGCTGCTGAGCAGCTGCTGATCCAACTGCTTAACAGAGCGCGCGAATTGGCTGAGGGGAGCGATGACTTATGGTGTTCACCATCGCTTTTGTATTTTTTAAAGCATAAAGTAGTCGTATCCGATTTTCTTCAACCTTTAAGTAGCGATTCAGCGCTTTATCATTTTACAAATATTGATGATGCCGACATACTTGTTGCAGCCAAACAATGGCAATATCATCATGACAAGGCTTTATCAACACTAGCCCAAATGATGGTTTTACGAAAACTATATAAGGTAGAGTTGAGGAACAACCCCTTTAACGAGCAGGAAGTTTCTGAAAAGATGGAGCAGTTTCATCGAACATATCCAGAACTAGGCAATTACAGTAGGTATTTCGTTATTACCAATTCCGTTAGTAATAATGCCTATCGTTCTACAGAGGAATCAATTAAAATTTTATACAACGATGGTAGGTTAATCGATATAGACAATGCTTCGGATATGTTAAATACTAATGTTTTATCGAAAGACATTACAAAGTATTTCTTGTGTTATGCAAAGTAACAATGCATTAAATAATAATAAATAGCTAATTTTGCGGCGTTTTATAAATTTGGGATAATATGGAGTTTACAGCAAAAGCAATTGCTGAGTTTCTGGGAGGTAATGTTGAAGGGGATCCAGAGATCAAGGCAAGCACAGTGGTTAAGATTGAAGAGGGTAGGCCTGGAGCACTCTCATTCCTTTCAAATCCTAAGTATTCAAAGTATCTATATACAACAAGTTCGTCAATAGTTTTAATTAATTCTGACTTTATTCTTGAGGATAAAGTTTCTGCAACTCTAATCAGAGTTGATAACGCCTACGAGTCGTTTGCAAAGTTATTAAGCTTAGTAGCAGCAGCAAAGAGTGCTAAGCAAGGAGTTCATGCAAAAGCACATGTTGAGCCCTCGGCAAGTATTGATAGTAGTGCCTATGTTGGCCCGTTTGTATACATTGGTGAGAATACAACCATTGCAAAAGGCGTTCAGATTCATCCTAACGCCTATATTGGCAATAATGTGAAGATAGACGAGAATTCTACAGTCTTTGCTGGCGCTCAGGTTACTGATGATTGTGTTGTGGGCAAAAACTGTACAATACATTCTGGCGCCATTATTGGGTCGGATGGTTTCGGTTTTGCGCCTCAGGCGGATGGTACTTATCAAAAGATTCCTCAGATAGGGAATGTAATTCTTGAGGATAATGTTGATGTTGGAGCAAATACTACCATCGATAGGGCTACAATGGGTTCAACAATAATTCGGAAGGGCGTAAAGCTCGATAATCTAATTCAAGTGGCGCACAATGTTGAGATTGGCGAGAACACGGTTATTGCTGCGCAATCGGGAATTGCAGGTTCAACAAAGATTGGGAAAAATTGTATGTTTGGCGGACAAGTTGGCGTGGCGGGTCATATTACCATTGCCAACGGTGTTAAGCTATCGGCACAATCAGGTGTAGCGAATAGTCTTAAAGAACCCGATGAAATTTTATTCGGATCGCCGGCAATGAACATAAAGCGGTTTACCCGCTCATTCGTACTGTTTAAAAAATTTCCCGAAATTGTCAAAGAAATCGACATCCTGAAGCAAAGCATAAGCAAGGATTAATTATAGTTTTTATCTGTTTTCAAAATTTTACCTCATACTACAGAATAGTTCTAATTATGACAGAAAAGCAAACAACGCTTAAAAGCGAAATACACTTTAAGGGCAAAGGATTGCATACCGGAGTGGATGTTAATCTAACCATTTGTCCTGCCGATGAGAATACTGGGTACGTTTTTAAACGCACCGATGTTGATGGCGAGCCCACTGTTGATGCTATTGCCGATAATGTGGTGGATACATCTCGTGGCACCACCATTGAGCAGAATGGAGTTAGAATTAGCACAGTAGAGCATGTGCTTGCATCGTTGCATGGCTTGGGAATTGACAATGCCTTAATTAAGGTAGATGGCCCAGAAATGCCAATAATGGATGGAAGTGCAAGGGTTTTTGTTGAGGAGATTAGTAAAGTGGGAATAGAAAAACAGAATGCAGAAAGGGGCTTTTATGTAATAAAGGAAAAACTTGTTTACTCCGATCCCGAAAACGGAATTGAGATTGCAGCCTATCCCGATGAATCGTTTAGCATTGATGTTCTTATTGATTATAAATCAAGAGTATTAGGCAATCAGTATGCCCAACTTGCTGACATTAAGGACTTCCGCGAACAAATAGCACCCTGCAGAACATTTGTGTTCTTTCACGAACTTGAGGTTTTGCTTAGAAATAACCTGATTAAGGGTGGCGATTTGCAGAATGCCATTGTGATAATGGAGCACGAGGTTCCTCAATCAGAGTTAGATAGGATTGCCGATTTATTCAACAAACCAAGGATTCATGTTAAGCCCGAGGGGATATTGAATAATCTTGATTTGCATTTTCAGAACGAACCTGCTCGCCATAAACTACTGGATATTGTAGGCGATTTGGCTCTAGTAGGACGGAGAATAAAGGGAAAGATAATTGCAAAACGACCAGGGCACTATGCCAATACGGAGCTAGCTAAAACCATTCGGAAGATGGCCAGAAAAGAGGCTATGAAGCCCCAAATTCCTAAGTACGACCCAAACAAGCCACCCCTTTACGATATCCTTCAGATAAGGAATATATTACCCCATAGGCCTCCGTTCTTGCTGATAGATAAGATTTTGCATATGGATCAGAACACCATTACAGGCATGAAAAATGTTACTATGAACGAGGATTTCTTTGTTGGCCATTTTCCTGAAGAGCCCGTGATGCCTGGTGTACTGCAAATAGAGGCTATGGCTCAGGTAGGAGGAATTTTTGTTCTTAATACTGTTCCCGATCCAGAGAACTATGTTACCTATTTCCTGAAAATAGATCGGGTTAAGTTTAAGCGTAAGGTGGTTCCTGGTGACACCTTAATCTTTAGGCTTGAATTACTTGAACCAATACGCCGGGGCATTGCAAATATGTTTGGTCAAGCCTTTGTTGGAGACACTTTAGTAATGGAAGGAGAACTTCTAGCTCAAATTACAAAATCAAAGTAGAATAATAATGAATCAGTCATTAGCATACATACACCCGAAAGCAAAAATCGGTAAAAATGTAAAAATTGAACCTTTTGCATATGTTGCCGAAGATGTGGAAATAGGTGATAATACATGGATTGGCCCAAACGCTACTGTCTTAGATGGTGCACGAATTGGCAGCAATTGTAAAGTCTTTCCTGGAGCAGTTGTTTCGGGAATTCCACAAGACTTAAAGTTTAAAGGCGAGAGCACAACCGCAATTATAGGTGATAATACTGTACTTCGCGAGTGTGTAACCGTAAATCGGGGCACTGCATCAAAGGGATATACTAAAGTGGGCAGCAATTGCTTAATTATGGCGTATGTTCACGTTGCCCACGATTGTGTTATTGGCGATAATGTTATCCTTGGTAACTCAGTTCAGCTAGCAGGTGAGGTAGAGATTGACCACTTTGCAATACTTTCAGGTGGCTGTCTAGTGCACCAGTTTGAGCGCATTGGCGCTCATGTTATGGTTCAGGGCGGATCAAAGGTGAATAAGGACATTCCCCCATATGCCCGTGTTGGACGCGATCCAATAGTTTTTGTTGGGCTAAACACCATAGGACTCAGAAGACGAAAATTTGACTCAGATCAGGTTGCCGAAATACAGGAGATATACCGAATTATTTATTCAAAGGGATTGAATGTTTCGCAAGCTATTACTGAAATAGAGAATACGATGCCTAAAACAGAAGAGCGCGATCAAATTCTTAATTTCGTTAGAAACTCTAGCCGAGGAATTGTAAGAGGCCCCAGTAGTACTTCATCAGTTGAAGATGATGACTAAAACGGGGAATTACATTAAATAATAAAAGGGAGTTTTACCTCCCTTTTTGTATTATAGGTATTCTTAATTCGCTATTTATTTTCTTCAATTTCGGGAAACTTTATTGAGAGTAGCAACGCTTCAACCTGTCTAACATAATTGCGTTTTTTAAACTTTGGTGCAAATACGTATCCTTCAATGGTTACTACCCTATTGTTTACCTCATCTATTGTTGTAAGGCTAATAAATGGGCCTCCCATAGGATGACCAATTACGGTCCATAAGCCACGAAGTTGCCCAAAATATCTGCCTTTATACATTAAGGGACTAAATTTTGGAGGAATAATCGTTTCTGTACTCATGTAACTATTTCCTGAGGGGCCGGGCACAAATTTATGGATAAAGTTATTTCTTTGTGCTACCAAATAATCTACAGAAAAAGTATTGGTTTCGGTATAAGGATACTCGTAAATAAAAACTCCTTGACTAGTGCTGGTTGTTTCATTTGATATCCACACAAAGTTGGTTGTATCAAGATTAATTTTGTATCCCTTTGGGAAAGAAACCGATACACCAAACTTCTTTTCTAATAACGCTCGAATACTTTCCTCTTCAAATTTCTCAGCATTCTGAACAACTCTATCGCGTTCCGCTTGCTCAAGAATTTGAATAAGCCTATCTTTTTCCACTTTTAGCATCTCCTCAATGGCAGGATATGTGCGCCCAACGATGTTAATCAGAGTTTGTGGTGATGCCCATACATCGTGTTGAGCAATTATTTTAGCCTCATTAAAGCTATTGTCCACCTTAACTATAACTATATTTCTATGACTTTTAAAGATATCGGAAAAACCAGAGGAGGGGATTATAACAGCGTCAAATATTGGCTCCGATTGCGGTATCATAGGGAATTCCTCTTCAAGGATTGTTTTTATGGTTTTGGAAATGCTATCATTAATTACCGATTTGTCCAACACAACAATTACTTCGCCCGCAGCACCAGTAACGTTGGGAAGCATAGATTTGCGTCCTTGCGTACCTTTGTCGCACGATTGGTTAAGGACAACAAATGCTACTGCAAGCGTGAATAGCAAGGTTTTTTTCATAGTGCTTGTTTATTTAGGTTAAGTATACTTGAATAACCCTAAAGGTGCTAATTTATTTTACAAATGCCAATATTTTGTTTGGTCAATTAGTCTTTTGGGCCATCACCAATCCTCTGAAGTATACTCTTATCAGCCCAAATCTCAAGTGTATCACCCGCTGAAAGTTCACTGGCTGATTTTGGATTCCAAATCAAAATGTCGTCAACTGTGCAGTAGTATTCTATGGCAATTTTATGAAGATACTCACCCGATTGAACAACGTGCAACACTTTGTTTTTATTTGTTGTACTTCCAGCATTGGCAACCCTTTCATGATAATTTGCCTTGGGTAGTGTTTTGAGGTAAATACTCTGCTCGTTCTCAACAAACTTTGAAATGGCATCGATGGGCAGGTAGATAGCGGTTGGTTTTTCAGATTTTGGTACATAACCTCTCCGAAAGGAGGGGTTTAAAAAGCGAAGAATATCATTTGAAACTTCAGTCATTATAGCTATTTCTCGAAAAGAAACTGGTTCTGTAACATGTACAGTATCAACCTGTTCAAAGCTAATTAAAGGGGAGAGGGCAGAAATATTATGTGCTGAGGCATTTTGTAAGACATATGCAGCAGCAATAAATGCAGGTACGTAATTTTGAGCAGCTTCAGGCAAATGGTCGTATAATTTCCAGAAATTTGTTTCGCCATTTGCACGGGTTATAGCGTTGCGAACCACACCTGGCCCTGAATTGTATGCAGCCATCACAAGATGCCAGTCGCCAAAAATACGATATAGGTAATCAAGATATCGACAAGCTGCTTCAGTTGATTTTACCGGATCCATCCGTTCGTCGATATAGCTATTCACTTCAAGGTTGAACATCCTGCCCGAGTTTAGCTTAAACTGCCATAGACCAACAGCTCCACTTGAAGACACAGCAAGAGGATTAAGCGCCGACTCAACAACGGCAAGGTACCTGAGTTCGAGGGGAAGGTTATACTTGTCGAGTAGCTCATCAAATAGAGGGAAATAGAGTTTTGCCAGTCCAAGCATTTGACCTACCTGCTCTCTTCTCTCAATGGTATATATATCGATATATCTTTTAACGTAGGGGTTAAAGTCGAAGGCAATTGGAGAAAGCCTATCGATGGCAGCAATTTTTACCTCATAAACTAAATTTGGGGTGACGGGAATTTGTTTTCTAAAGTGAGAAAGAGTGTCGGGCATAAAAAGGGAAAGTTGCTTTAGGCTATCGAGCGATTTTAGAATATTGCATCTTTTTAGCGGAGGGTAACTCCTTATGCATTCTGCATAAACACCCTTTGGCAGCAAAAAAGAAATCATTAAAAAAGCAGTAAAGTAGCCAATTCCCCTCTTCAGCATTCTAATTAAAGTGTTGTTAGTTGTTAAGATTTAAACCCAATGTATTAATCTACCTAAAAAGTTTTACCACGTCGTTGGCATTTGCAAAGAATACGAGTGCTAGAATAAAAAGCATGCCTGCAATCTGAGCGTACTCCATAAACTTATCGCTAGGTTTCCGACCCGAAGCCATTTCGTATATTAGGAACAGCATGTGGCCTCCATCCAGTGCTGGAATTGGTAGCATGTTCATTATTGCCAGAATAATGGAGATTAGTGCTGTTAACTCCCAGAACGATTGCCAGTTCCAATACTTCGGAAAAATACTTCCTATGGTGATAAAACCTCCAACAGATTCGTAGGCTTTGGCTTTAGGTGAAAAAATTAGTTTTAGCTGTTTTAGATAGCTCGAAATGGTATTAGCACCCCGACTTATTCCTGCTGGTATTGATTGTAGCAGCGTATAGTTTCTGCTCTCAAGTTCGAGGAAATTTCGTTCTGCTATAGGGTAAATGCCCACAGTACCATCTTGAGAAACCTTAACGTGAAGGTTTTGGAGAGCACCGTTACGGTTTACTGTGATGAGAATACTGTCGCCCGCGCTAGACCTTACTGAATTGCTGAACTCATCAAAGTATAGTGCAGGTGTATTATTAATGGCTGCCAGTTTATCCCCAATCATAAACCCTGCGCTTTCGGCAGGAGAATTCTCAATAACCATCCCTATTTCCAAGGGGAATCTGGGTAAAAACAGAAATTTTGATTTCAGTAATTCAGGGAGGTAACTCTCGCTAATCTCAATTTCTTGAGTTCTTCCTTCACGCTGTATGGTTAGAGAGTATGCTCCCTCCAGTACAATTTTTGGGGCAATCTGAAAAAACGATTCAACTTCTTCTCCACCTACCCTAAGAATTTTATCACCATCCTTAAAACCAATTTCCTTGGCTAGTTCAGAGCAATGTACTCCATACTTCGCGTTTTGAGTAGGGAGGTACTCTTCGCCCCAGGTATATAAAACCACGGAGTAAATTACAAGAGCTAGGATAAAATTAACCAGCACACCACCCGAAATGATAAGAAAACGTTGCCAAGTTGGTTTCGATCGGTATTCGAATGGCTGGGGCGGAGCAAGCATTTGATCCTTGTCCATCGATTCGTCTATCATTCCGGCAATTTTACAGTATCCTCCTAGAGGTAACCATCCAATACCGTATTCAGTTTCGCCTTTCTTGAACTTAAAGAGAGAAAACCAGGGGTTAAAGAATAAATAAAACTTTTCAACCCTTGTATTGAACAATCGTGCAAAGGTGTAATGGCCCATTTCGTGCAAAAAGACAAGAATTGAAAGGCTGAGTAAAAACTGTGCTATCTGATTTAAAATTCCCATTACTATTTTTTTTGTTAATCAACAGTGCTATTGGACATTTGTTGAGGGTTACTTAATCAATCTTTTTGCGTATTCACGGGTTACGCTATCGGTTGTAAAATAATCGTCGTAGTTAGGTTTGGCAATAAAACCTACCTTTAATAGGCAGTCTTCAACTAAATCCGCCATTCCCAGAAAGCTAATTTTATCGTTTAAAAAAGCCTCAACTGCAATTTCGTTAGCAGCATTTAGTATGCAGGGCATGTTTCCGCCTTTTTTCATTGCCTCACGGGCAAAATTCAATGCGGGAAATCTACTGGTATCGGGTTCCTCAAAGCTAAAGTTTGGAAAACGGGCAAATGAAAAGCGTTCGAAATCCGATTTAATTCTATCTGGAAAGCTAAATGCGTACTGAATTGGCAACTTCATGTCGGGTAAACCCATTTGAGCCTTGATTGATCCATCCTCAAATTGAACTAAAGAGTGGATGATGGACTGTGGATGAACTATTACCTCAATCTGCTCGGGCTTAAGGTTGAATAGCCATTTGGCTTCAATTACCTCAAATCCTTTGTTCATCAAGGTGGCCGAATCGATAGTGATTTTATTGCCCATGCACCAGCAAGGGTGGTTAAGGGCGTCGGCTTTAGTAACTCTGGTTAACTGTTCAGGGGTATGGGTACGGAAAGGTCCGCCAGATGCCGTTAATATAATCTTTTCAATTGGGTTGTTTTCTCCCACTAAGCACTGGAAGATTGCTGAATGTTCAGAATCAACAGGTAGGATAGGTACATTATTCTCATAGGCTAACCCCATAATAAGTTCGCCAGCAACTACAAGGGTTTCTTTATTTGCTAGAGCAATTGGCTTTTTTGCTTTTATGGCGTTAATGGTAGGTTTAAGTCCCGAATACCCAACCATTGCAGTCAATACCATATCAATGGTTTCCATCTCAACTACCTGCGAGATTGCCTCATCCCCAGCATAAACCTTTATATCGTATGGGTTAAGTGCAACAAGAACTTGAGTGTAAAGTTCCTTGTTCCCTATCACTACAGTGTTAGGCCTATACCTTATGGCTTGTTGAATCAATAGGTCTGCATTGTTTTTGGCAGTAAGAACCTCAACCTCAAAAAGGTCGGGGTGACTTTCAATTACCAGTAATGCTTGTGTTCCAATGGAGCCTGTTGACCCTAGTATGGCTATCCTTCTTTTCACTCTTGGGGATTGTTGTTGCTTAAAAAACTACGTATTGTTCTGGATTAATAGGAGTTCCATTATGCCAAAGTTCAAAATGGAGGTGTGGCCCTGTTGTTAACTCTCCGGAGTTTCCAATAATTGCAATGGCTTCGCCTGCTTTTATTTGCGATCCCGATTTTTTTAGGAGTTTGCTATTATGTTTATAAATCGATATTAAGTTGTTGATGTGTTGAATTTGAATAACATAACCAGTTTCTAGGGTCCAACTCGATAGGATTACGGTTCCATCGGCAATAGCAACAATAACTTCGTTTGGTGGAGCAACAACATCAACGCCTAAATGACCATGCTGTGCATTGAAAGAGTTTGTAACAACTCCTTTTACCGGAGGGAAGAAATGTAACTTGGTTAGGTTATCCTCCCTTTCCCCAGCAGTATTTATAATTGACAGATTATAAACTTCTTCCGATTCTATTTGTAACCGTAAAAGGGAATCCTCAAGTGATCGTGCAAAGTTAATCTCCTTGTATCTAACTGAAGTATCAGGTAAACTCTCAAGATTATCGGGACTTTCACCCCTAAGAACAGTATGTAAATTACCTAGATATATCTTCCATTGTTGAAGTTCCCTTTCAAGGCTATCGGTTTTAAAGGAATTTTGAACCATTAGCCTTCTGGTAGTCCCATCGGGGTATCCAGGAATAAATTCCCGAATAGGGGTAAACGCAATTAATATGGTTACAATGGTAATAAGGGTAATAGCAATGCCACCAGCAGCGGCAATTAGGTTTAAGCGCGATAGCCGCATAACCCAAACCTCTTCAAAGGTCTGATCGTTATAGACGCTAAGCCTATATTTATTCTTAAGTTTGCTTATGTAGCGTTTGTTCGATTTAGGCTTCAACATATCTAAATATCTATGAATTGTGCAAATATAGCACCTTTTTATATTTAGTCATCAACGCATAACCATTTATGTGCATACACTTTTATGCTAATGGGCTTAAAATTCGTTAATTTTAGTCTGAAATGCCAATCCTTAAAAATCTTTTTGCATATTTTGGGGATTATTAATTTTGTATTATCTTTGCACCGCAATAAACGAAAGATAGTTCACTACTTACAATATATTGCGGGGTGGAGCAGTTGGTAGCTCGTTGGGCTCATAACCCAAAGGTCACAGGTTCGAGTCCTGTCCCCGCTACTACCAAGCCCTGAGGAAACTCGAGGCTTTTTTGTTATGCCTATGTTTACGGTTTACGCACTACACTCACCCTCTTTTCAGAAAATATATATCGGGTATAGCTCCGATCTTGAGAAGCGTATGCTCTCGCACAATGAGTTGAGCAACAAGGGTTGGACACTTAGGTATCGACCTTGGACCCTTGTTTATACCGAGCAGTTTACGAGTAAGGCTGAAGCGATGCGCCGGGAGAAGGAGCTCAAATCGGCTAAAGGAAGGGAGTTTCTCTGGAATCTCATTCGCACGGGAGGGTAGCTCGTTGGGCTCATATCCGCCAGTTGGCGGACACAGGTTCGAGTTCCGCTAGTTAGCGGACAGGCACTTTCCCCGCTACTACCAAGCCTCGAGGAAACTCGAGGCTTTTTTGTTATGCCTATGTTTACGGTTTACGCACTACACTCACCCTCTTTTCAGAAAATATATATCGGGTATAGCTCCGATCTTGAGAAGCGTATGCTCTCGCACAATGAGT
>Ga0265295_1000469_pt1 | contig 81195 bp, 62 predicted proteins | sample Munlansysbiofilm_FD_192503 | JGI IMG/M metagenome (GOLD analysis project Ga0265295, IMG submission 192503) | Leachate microbial communities from a municipal landfill in Southern Ontario, Canada - Methane capture system biofilm | ecosystem: Engineered > Solid waste > Landfill > Unclassified ... | reverse complement strand
CAGGTGGGCGCGGTGCTGGGGCAGGGCTGGGCGCAGGTGGCGCGGTGCTGGGGCAGGGCTGGGCGCAGGTGGCGCGGTGCGGGGGCCAGGTGGGCGCAGGGCAGGGCGCAGGTGGCGCGGTGCGGGGGCCAGGTGGGCGCGGGGCTGCGCGTCGTTTGTCGGATTTTCGCGCGTGCCACCGCTGCCGGGTTTTCGCACATGCCCACCGCCGGGCCGAAAGCCTGCGGCATAAAAAAATCGCCAGCAGGTGTGCCTGCCAGCGGCTGAGTCCTTGAGCGGCATGCTGCTCCACGCGGTCAAATTGCCCGGCCGCGAAGAACAGCATGCTGTCACAACAGGCTAAGGCTTTAAGCTACGTCAACTTTTTGCCGTCCATCGCTCTTCTGACAAGCGCAAAAAAGAACTCTTGCATTATGCAGCTTGATGATGGTCTGGACATGCTGTTCGGTAGAATCTCTGCGCTGGCCTCACCGGGATGCAGATATTGGGCTCCCATGCCGCTGCGTACCCAGTCAGGATTGATTCCCTGTTTTTTCAGCAGCTTCAGCAGCCATTCCGCAGGTATGGCCATGCGCTTTTTGGCGTCAGAAATGCATGACTGCGATACACCAAGAAACTTAGCCAAATCTTGTTGCGTCTTGCACCCTGTGACGGATTTTATGCGCTCCATCGCAAGAGAATAGTCAAAAAAATTGTTGTCCATCATTGTTGCTCCTGATCTTATGCCACTATTTCATGGCATGGGTGCTTTCTTGTGCAAAAGTGTTCTGACCAGAAGCGCCAAGGCGTCTCCCCCATAGAGTCAACCACTTTTGAATGCTATATGGATACTTCTCCAGGAATGGTGTTTGGCAGGGCAAAGTAACTCCGGCGCGTGGCCCTGCCATGGCGGCAGCCCGGAGCCTCCCAAGGGGGAGCAGAATGCAGGCGAGATAAAATTTCTTTCCGAAACAACGGTCGTAGCCAGAGCGTATATAAACTGCTCTTTCGCACGTAATGGTAAATATACAAATGTATAACAGCTTTTTTATGTGCGCGTTTTTAATCATAGGTTATGAAATTTCTGCTTAAAATGGGTCCACTGCTTATTAAAAATAGGTGATGCTATGACAAAAAAGGCTCAAAAAACTTATTTATAAAAATGATAAAGGTATCATCCATTTTAAGTCAAATAATTTTGTCTTTCGATAAATTTGTAGAATGATCTATATCTATGCTTGTGCAAAGGTGGTAAACGGGCGTCAGGCCAGCACTGCTCTGCTGTAGCAGGGGGATAATCGAGATTTTCAGAGTGCGTTGTTTGTGCCGGCTCGCTGTACAGCGTTAAAATTTTTAATATGGGAGTACTATTGCTTTTATTTTGGTAACTATAAGAAAATTTAGCTTTTTATTGCGTGAGCAACTAAAAATAGGAATGCAAATTTGATAATAATTTTTAGTCGCATTTTACGCGGCTATGCGATCTCTTATTTTTACATAGATAAAGGGTCATGAGGGCAAACACCGCGATTCTCGAGGTGTTTCAGCCGACTACGCGACGCCTTCAAATCCGAAAATCCTAAATGCTGCATCAGACGATCAGGAAAGAACTGGTTTTGTATTTTGAGGTCTGATTGAATTTGGACATAAGGCTTGTGTTTATCGTTGACGTAACTTGATGGTGGCATTAAAAATTACTTAAGCACAAGCAAATGCGGACTACTTTAGAGCAGCATCAGTTTTTGTTGCGTGCCTTTTATGAAAAGATTTTTCTTACCTGTATGCAGAGTGTTTTTGAGTATTATAGAACCCACCATAAAGTTGCGTAGCAGAGTATTTTTTACTATTAAATGGTTGCCATAAAGAAGAAATTGGCGTTGGGCGTTACGCATGGGTAGGGGCTTTGTCAGAACGGCTGCTGCAGGCGCAGCATATCCGCTTCGCATGAGCATGGCCCTGTCAGCCTGATGCTTGCGCACTGCGAAATGGTGTTCTCAACGTTGCAGGATGTTCAATCAAAGAAGGAAATGCTGTGACCAGCTCCTGGCGGTACGCATGCGTCATGGCATGGGCCACGATGCGTATATTTCGAAACAACTACCGCGTGTAATGACGTGTAGAATGGTATTCTGGTGGCTATGCAAAGCATAAACAAAAGGCTCGGGCAGCCATGCGCTTAGCGATCGATGATATCTGCTGCATCTGGAACTCGGACAATCATGAAGCCTTTGCAACAGCCCAGAGACACAGGGCTTTTGTCAAGGTGGTCTGCTGTATCCCCTGGAAAGGCAAGCATAGTGACGTGCTCCTTTGCGGCCGCCTGCGCAATGTTTCCGGCAGAGAGGCAACGCTTGCGGTACTGCAGGCGGAGGTACTGCCCCGGCGTTGCAAGATTTACCAGTATGGGTGTGATTTCTTTTTCTATCTGGACAGAAGGGACCCGGAAAATGGCCTGGAAAGGCTGGGATACAAGGGCGAGGGCCGGGTACTTGGCGTAACCAGAAACGTGGGCGGCGAGGTCAGTCAGGTGCGTTTGCTTTTGGCCAGCAAGTGCGTTGTCAGGCGCATGCGCCGCGACATAAGAATAGAATGGAACGAACACTACTGCCGGATGTCAGGTGTGCTGCATGTGACCCGCGCGCCGGAGTTTGGCTGCGACCTGAAAAACTTGCTGCAAGAGCACCGCGGTACGGCGGTTGACGGAACGCCCATTGTCAATATTTCAGCCGGCGGCGCACGCCTGTGGGTTCCCGATGAGCCGGAAATCAAGTGCATATCGGGCGAGCCGGACATCCTGCTGTACATGATCGCCAAGTCGGATTCGTCCGACAATTTGCCCTATGTATTGTTAGGCAAAAAGCTGGGCTATCTGCGGGAGACGCAGGCAAACTCCCTGGCTGTGCGCGTCAACTTTGTGTATGAACTGGATTGTGAAAAGTCTTCGAACCGTCTCACCTGGAACAAGATAGCAGGTAACGGATCGTCGCGTCTGCGCACGTACCTCAGGCAGTACGAGGGCGAAGCGCGCGAAGAGGACTGGCTTGATATCTGACCCTGGAACGGTTTGCCCGTGAACAGTCCCATGGGCTGCATGGCGCTCCACAATAGAAGTCTCAAGTTGCGCCAAGAGCGCGCGAACAGACGCAGGCAGGCTGCCCCGCCTGTATTTTTACGCGTCAGCGCGGCCGCGTAGAATGCGCGGATTCGGCGTCTGAGGCCCAGCGCTACCGCCGGGCGTCGGCAGGGTCGCCTGACGGCCGTGCGCGCATATCCGGCAGACTGATATGGGGCCGTACCCGCACCTCCTCCACTGCAAACACATATTCTTCAAGACCATCATCAATGGCGAGCAGGCCGTCCGGGCCAAAGCCGAGGCGCAGGGGCACAATGATTGTGTCCAGGCCCGTGAGCTGATCTGTTTCCATCCTGGGCTGTACAACCAGTGTGCGGCCGTCATGATTGCAGTGCAGCGCCACGTTGACCGTACTGAGAGCCAGCACCGGGCTGACCTCGCCCCTTGTCTGTCCCGGCACGAACGCTTCGCGCGCATTGGCCGTGACAGACGGCCCGTGGGCGTCGGTTTGGGCTTCACGTGTTGCGGGGTGGGCGAATTCCAGCGAGTTGACGTCGCCGCAAACGCCCAGGGCCTCCGGGTCAAAAGCGCGGATGTCCCCCAGAGCCGTGGGAACGCTGACCGGCCATGCCGGTTCGCAGCTCCTCACGGAACCGTCCTCGTAAAAAGCGCAGCCATACCGCACGGGCAGCGGCCCCACAGGGGTGGGGACATTCCAAACCTCGCCCGGCCAGAGCGTGACGCTGGCGCAGTGCCCGCCTGGGTAAAAGCGCAGTCCCTGCACCTTGCCCGTAAAACGGCCGGGAGGCAGGAGCAGGTCAAGGCTGGGGGCCAGCGCTGCTTCATCCTGTTCCGTCCAGTAGCCGCTCAGCCTGCCCTTGCGGGTCAGAATACGCTTGAGCGAGCCGCCGGGATGCCAGGACAGCCATTCGGCGGGCAAGAGGCCCAGGGGCGTAGGCACGGGCGTCTGGTTCTGCAGTTCCAGGGTGCGCCACATGCCGTTGGGGTAGAGGGTAAAGCTGCTTTCGCAGCCACGGCGGATGTCCGAGACATCGTACAGGGGCGTGAGCCAGCCCTGGGGTGTGGGGGCCATGTCCGCCGCCAGGCAGCGACAGGCGCGCGGAGCGCCGTTATCCCAGCGGGAAAGAACGTGTACATTGTGCATGCAGCCATAGGGCGTCATCACGGTTTCAAGCGTTGCGGGCATGCTCATGTTCTGTCTCCCATGGGGGTGTTGCGGGCGTCGTCGCACAGGGCGTGCGAAATGCGCAGGCGCAGGCGGCCATCCTGCGTCCGCGAACGGGAGCAGGTCAGATTGTGATCCTTTATATGCCCTTCCAGCCAGGGCGGCATGTGGGAACAGATGATCTCGAGCTCCACAAAGGGCGTTGACGCCAGGAAGGGGCGCAGGGCTTTTTTGGAGGAAACTTCAGGGTGTGCCGCCTGAACCTCCACAAGGTTGATTGTGTATGCCCCGGGACTGTCGCCAGCCACGGGCTCTGCCGGAACCTGGGCGGAAGACTCGGCGGAGGCCGCCACTTCTGCCGCCAGGGCGTCAAGAATTTCCGGGCTGAAGCGTTCAAGTTCACACAGGCAGAAGCCCATCTGGTTCAGTTCGCTGTAGGCCAGGCCAGCAATGGAGGTTCCGGCGATGACGGCTCCCTGGGGCAGGAGCTGTTCTATGGTCCTCAAACGATTGCGCATGTCCACCAGTTCATAACAACCTGAAAGGGTGAAGGGGATGATTTTCAGCCGCCGCCACGCGCCTGCGGGAGGCAGGCCGATTTCGCCGCCATGCCCTGGGGGGGGCGGGCCGGTTTCGCCGCCGTGTCCGGCGGGGGGCCGTTGCCATACAGCAAGGCGTGTACACTTCTTGGTCGTGGTCAGGCATTCCTGTTCGTCTTCCAGAAGGGCAATGCAGGTACATTCCATATGAGCCTCACTGGCAGGGTTCCGTTGGGTGGAACCGGTTTCAGGTAGTGCGTGTGCTTCATGAAGCGGTAAACGCGCACCGCGCCGTGCGGGCGGCGGGCACGTTCCACGCTTCCAGAAGAGCGCGCGGAATAAAGGGAGCGGCCTTTTTTTCAAGGCGGGCCGCGCCCTGACCACTGACTGCACAGTTGTGATGTTCAAGGCGATCCAGAGCCGCCGTAAAAGCTCCCATGCCGCAGTTTCCCGCCCTTTCGCCAATGCCCCACAGGGTGGTGTCCACATAGCGCGCTCCCGCGTATGCGGCCATGAGCGAGTTGGGCACGGCCATGCCAAAGTCATTGTGGGCGTGTATCTCGGCCTCCAGGCCCTGCCGGAGCACAAGGCGTACGGCCTTGGCCACGGCATCGGGCGTGTACCTGCCCACCGTATCGCTGAGGCGTATGCGCCTGGCCCCGGCTTGCGCCGCTGCGGTCGCCGCCTGCGCCAGCTGTTGGCCCGTGACGTGCGATACGTCCTCAAAACCCACGCTGACCTCGGCTCCGCCAGAGGCGGCCAGTTCAATGCAGCGCTGCAGGGCGGTCATGACCTTGTCCCTGTCGCTTCTGAGCTTGCAGAATATCTGCCGGTCAGAAAGAGGGCAGCATACGTGGATGACATGCGGCGCGCAGGACAGGGAATTTTTGATGTCAGCCTCGCAAAGCCGGTTCCAGGTTGAAACGCGGGCCTGAAAACAGACGTCCATAATCTTGCACAGGGTTTTTCTCTCGCCAGGCCCCATGGCCGGGATGCCCGCCTCGATCTGGCCCACGCCCGCAGCGTCCAGCAGGGCCGCCAGACGCACCTTGAGACCGCGCGAAAACGCGAATCCAGGGGCCTGTTCTCCGTCGCGCAGCGTGGTATCCACAAGAATGACGTCAGCCATGCCTTTTCTCCGATTGGGCGGTTGCGCCCTTTACGCCTTTTGCGGCGGTCGCGGCTGTTGCGGTTGTTGTAGCGGTCGCGGCTGTTGAAGTGGCTGCGACCGTAGCGCCTGTCACGGAGGTTGTGATGGGCGCGGTGGCCACGGTGGTTGTGATGGGCGCGTCCTTTGCGCCTGTCGCAGCGGCCCGCTGTTTTCTGCCGGAGGGCAGGGTGATGGATTCGCAGAGCATGGCGAACTGTCTGTCGCTGAGGCTGTGCTGTTGGCGCACGGCCATTTTTTGCACAACAGCCAGCAGACGGCCTTCGTGCGCTTCTGGCAGATCAATGCCCAATTGGGCGGCCTTGAGGCGCAGGGCGGCCCTGCCGGAGTGTTTGCCCACCACAATGCTGCGCTCAAGGCCGACGCTCTCGGGCGCATAGGCTTCATAAAGAGCGGGATTTTTGGCAATGCCGTCCACGTGAATGCCCGATTCCACGGCGAATATCTGGTTGCCCAGCACAGGCTTGTGGGAGGGGACAGTGAAGCCCGCCTTGTGCAGCAGGGCCGCTGCCTCGGGCAGGAGGTGCAGGTTGCGCAAATTTGTTTGCACCTCATGATTTTCAAGACACAGGGCCACTTCTTCCAGTGCCGGGCCGGAGGATGGCCCGTGCAGGGCTGAACCGCCTATGCTGCCCACCACCCGCCTGCCGCCCCGCAAAAGCCACAAAACCGCCAGAGCGGTGGCGCAGCCCGCCTGATCGCCGGGACAGAATTCCAGCACGTCGCGCAGGGGCATGAGCCTGTCGAAAAAGCCGCATTCCGTGTAGGGGAGGGCGTGGTCGCAGCCACGCAGGCGCAGCCATGATGCCTGGCCGTCTGAAGTCAGGCCCGCGTCCATGCCCGGAGTGTCTGTTATGTATTCGCTGCCAGCTTCCGCATCTGGCAGCGGTTCGTACTGATTGCTATAGAATGTGCCCTTTCTCACGGTGGGCGCGGTGGTCGCGGTGGTCGCGGCGGTCGCGGTGGCCGAGGTGGCCGCAGTGGACGCGGCGGCATGGAGCGATTCCGGCAGGTCGGGCGGAATTTCCACAAAAAAGCCCATATCCTGCAGGAGGGCCAGCCATTTCACGGCCCAGTGGGTAAGGTCCTCGCGTGAAAGCCTTGGCCTGCGGCGGTATGAACCAGGGCGCATGGCAGTGCTGAAGAGGCTGAGCGTGGTGTCCAGCAGTTGAAACGTATGCATGTGGCATGCCTGCCTTTGGCTGGTAGTGCCCCTGAGGGCGACGCGGCCCGCCAAGCCTCGGGCCGCGTCGCGAGAAGGATGAGCTCAACCGCAAAGGGCCCTGGCTGCCTCATTAACGGCTGTGTCTACCTTCTCGTAACGTGTGAATACGCTGATGCCCCTGTTTTGCAGCTTTTCCAGAGGGCTCGCGCCGATGCGTAGGGCAACCACACCTTCGCAGTCCTGCACGGCGGCAAGGATGCCGTCCATGCGCTCCGTCTTTTCACCGCAATCATCCATGCCCTTGCAGTAGCGGGACACGCTGCGCGTTTCCACAAAGCTGGCTTGCCGCCCGTCGCTTTCATAAATGAAGAACTGGTCTGCCTGGCCAAAGTGCTGATCCACGGTGCCGCCCGTCTTGGAAGCCACGGCTATGCGTATGCGCCGGGCAATGGGCGCGGGGCTGGCTGCGGGATCCGTCGCCGGAGCCGCTGCCGCATGGGCTGCCGCATGGGCTGCCGCATGAGCTGTCGCATGGGCCGCCGCCGGGGCCGTGACCTGGGCCAGGATCGGGGCAGGAACCGCGTCAGGCCGCGCGTCAATTTTGACGGGCCGGTAGTCAATGGAGCGGTCGTCGCCCAGCAGGCCAATGGCGTCGGCCCGGCACTGCTTGCAGTGGTACATCTGCTTGAGGGTCGGCTCGCAGCGCTTGCGCATGTCCGTAAGTTCCCTGTTGCTCACAAGGGGCATGTGCTCAAAGGCGCTGCCCTTGACGGGAATAAGCTGCATGATGTTGGTCATATGTGCGCCAAGGTCGCGGACGGTCTCCACAACCGTGGGGATGTGGTGGTCGTTGATGCCCTTGAGCAGCACTGTGTTGACCTTGCAGACAATGCCCGCCGCCGTGAGCGCCCGCAGGCCCGCCAGCTGGTTTGCCAGAAGCAGGCCAGCGGCGGTTTCACCTGTGTACCGCGTGCCGTTGAACTCGGCGTAACGGTAGATGCGCGCCCCGATGGCGGGGTCTACGGCATTGATGGTCACGGTGGCGTGGCTCACGCCCACGCGCTTCATGTCCTCCACAAATTCGGGCAGGGCCAGACCGTTGGTGGACATGCAGAAGGTGATGGCCGGGTCTTCGGCGCGAATCATTTCCAGCGTGCGAAAGGTGGCCTCGGCATTGGCAAGGGAGTCCCCAGGCCCGGCTATGCCCACCACCGTAAGGTTGGGCATGTCGCGCCGCACCTCAATGAAACGCTCGAATGCCTGCTGTGGCGAAAGCACGGCGGTGGTCACGCCCGGGCGGCTTTCGTTGGGGCAGTCGTACTTGCGCAGGCAGTAGTTGCAGCTCAGGTTGCACAGGGGCGCGATGGGCAGATGCAGCCGGGCGGACGTGGAGCAGGCGCCGCAGCTGAAACAGGGGTGGGACGCCGTGCGCTCGCTGATGCCGGGCACAGCGGGCGATGGCGCAGGCCGTGCCGTGTGCGGCACGGCCTGCGGCTCCGCCGGACTACAGGAGAGGTCGCTGATTGGGGTGTTGGCGGTATTTTCCTCTTTATCCCTGTAGTACTTGTGGAACAGTTCTTCGCGAAAGCTGACCTCTGTACGCGCCAGCATGGCGTTGGCGGTGGACTCCATCAATGAGGTCGCTCCGTCGTACAGAAGAAGGCGCGTGCGCTGGCCGCCCATCCTGTCGTGAATGGGAAAGCCGTAGCGCAGCAGGGGGATGTGGCGGCGTTCCTCAATGCGGCGGCCGTCGCCATTGCCTATCATGAGGTTTACGTCGTGGTGCAGCAGCGCGTTTTCAATGGCCGTGAAGTCGGCGAAATCAAGGATGTCGAAGCCATCCACAAACTGGGTTTCAGCGGCCCTGGTCATGGTCGGGCGCAGGGCCGCGTCCAGGCCGGGACAACGCGCGCCCGTGGCCACGACCACTGGCGTCACGCCGTTTTCACAGCAGGCGTGCGCAAGGGCGTGCACCATGTCCGGCTCGCCGAAGATGGCGGCGCGGCATTGGGCATTGTACTTGTGGGCGTCTATCATGGCGTCCAGGTGACGGGCGCGGTCCTGTCGCACGCTTTGGGGCACCTGCCCGCCCAGAGCTTCAAGGGTGGACACGAAAGCGTCGGTGAGGCTCAGACCCACGGGCAGGCCCATGCGCAACAGGGGCACGCCGTGGGCTTCGCGCAAATATGCGCCGGGGGAGTATTCCTCAGGGCAGAAGGGGGCCAGTTCCAGCGTTATGCGCGCCCCGGCCATGAGGGCGATGTCTTCAAGGGTCGTGCCGTGCTGGGGCAGGCGGTTGTAGATTTCCTCGTGGCCGCCGTCCAGATTCTGCGAAAGGTCGGGCAGCAGCACGTGGTCGAGGCCGCTCGCGTCCAGCAGGGCCTTGAGCGCCCGCGTGTCGGCGGCGGAAAGATGCCCCGTGATGATGTTGACGCGGCCGTTGGGTGTGGGATTCATAGGCACCTGGCGCACCACGGCGTGCAGTGCGCGGAAAAATCCTTCGTACTGCGAGCCGCCGTAGCCGGGGGAGGCCACGGATATGATGGCGGCCTTCACGTCCGGGTGGCTTTCGTAAAAATCCCTGATGATGGCGGGCACGTCTTCGCCAATGGTTTCGGCCAGGCAGGTGGTGGCCACGCCGATGACCTCCGGCTCATACAGCCTGATGAGGTTTTCCAGCCCCTTGATGAGGTTTTTGGCGCCGCCGAACACCGTGCCCTCTTCGGTCAGGGAGGAGGAGGCGATATCCACGGGTTCATTGTAATGGGTGGCCATGTGCCGCCGTATGTAGGTGCTGCACCCTTGCGAACCGTGCAGAATGGTCATGCACTTTCTGATGCCGTAAAAAGCCGTGGCCGCGCCCAGGGGCATGCACATCTTGCAGGGGTTGGTGTTCAGGTTTACCAGGTTGGCGCTCATGATCGTCTCCTTGTTCGCGCGGGCGGAAGCGGCGCGGTCTTGCTATATGGCGGGGCTGCATGTCTGGGCTGCATGTCTGGGCCGCATGTATGGGCTGTACGGCTTGGCAATGCGGCTTGGCATTGCCTCCAGACATGGCCTTTTGGCTATGCGGGGTTGTCTGACAGGGCCCGGCGCACCAGGTCGGCCTGTACAGAAGCCGTGGCCGCGTAGGAATCGGCCCCTCGCGTGTGTTTCCAGACCGGGCTGCTGAGGGAAAGATTCACCTCGCGGGTGAAGTTTTCCACGCCTTCAAAACCGCCCAGCGCGTGCTTGCGCTCGTGGTTGTGATCGCAGAAGGCAATGCCCAGTTTGTACGCCAGCGGGCGTTCCTTGACGCCGCCCACCAGAATGTCCGCGCCCTTTTCCTTCATGAAGGCTTCCAGTTCCGCCGGGTTGGCGTCGTCCAGAATGACGGTGCCGGGATTCACCAGACCCGCGATGATTTCATAATCTTCGGGCTTGCCGGTCTGGGTGCCCACAAGCACGGTTTCAATGCCCATTTCGTTGAACTGACGGATGAGCGAGATGGCCTTGAAGCCGCCGCCCACAAAGATGGCGGCCTTTTTGCCCACAAAGTGCGGCCTGTAGCGGTCAAGAAAATCCGTGGCCTCCACGGAGCGCTTGCCGATAATGGTCTCTGCGCGGTGCAGGGCCTGCACATCGCCCAGGCGTTCGGCCACCTGCCGCAGGGCCGTTGAGGTGTCTTCAACACCAAAGAAGCTGGCGCGCATCCAGGGCACGCCCAGTTCGTCTTCCATGCGGCGGGCGAGGTACATCATGGAGCCTGCGCACTGCACGATATTGAGCTGGGCGGCCGGAGCCTTGATAAGCGCCTCATAGGCCGCGTCGCCGGTGATGGCGGCAACAACGGGAATGCCCATGGCGCGCAGGTAATTTTTGATGATCCACATTTCCCCGGCCAGGTTGTAATCGCCAAGGATGTTGACGCCCTGCACCTTGGGCTGGCCCGCGTGCGGCAGCATGAGCTGCATGAGGGCGTTGCAGGCCATGCGGTAGCCTGTGGACTTGGTGCCCGAAAAGCCCGGAGCCTTGACCGCGATGACGCGGATGCCGTGCTTTGCTTCGGCCTGGCCGCATACGGCCTCAATATCGTCGCCGATGACGCCCACGATGCAGGTGGCGTACACAAAGATGAGCTTGGGCGCGTAGTTGGCCACGGCTTCGTCAATGGCGGCGGCGAGTTTTTCCGCTCCGCCGAAGACGATGTCCTTTTCCTGAAGGTCGGTGGAAAAACTGTTGCGGTACAGTTCCGACCCGCTGGTCAGGCTGCCGCGAATGTCCCAGGTATAGCTGGCGCAGCCGATGGGGCCGTGCACGATATGAAAGGCGTCGGTAATGGGGTTGAGCACCACGCGCGCACCACAGTACACGCAGGCCCTCTGGCTCACGGCCCCGGCCACGCTGGCCGTGTCGCAACGCATGCCGTTGCCGCCGCAGCCGCCACTGTTCCCCTTTGTGGTATTCGCGCCATGCTCTTCCTTGGTGTGGATGGATTGGCGACGTTCTTCAAGTATTTCAGCAGACATGGGGAACCCCCTCGCGGGGCGGAGCCGTGACGGCCCCGCCCGATTGCGGCCTTGCGGCCCTACATAACAAGTTCCAGATCTTCATCCGCGCAGTGGCGGTCGTATTCGTCCATAAGGGCGTCCGCGATTTTTGTGGCCAGATTGAAGGCCCCGCGGTAGCCCACCATGCTCTGCGAGCCGTGTCCGTAGCGGTCAAGCACGGGAAAGCCCGCCCGCACCAGGGGAATGTTCTCGGCCTTGGCAATCTGCTTGCCGTGCGAGTTGCCCAGCAGAAGATCCACAGGTTCGTTCTTGATGAACTGGTGCAGGTCAAAGAGATCCTTGGCGGCAAAGGCCTGGCACTGCGATTCCTTGCCGTATTCCTTGAACAGGGCCGTGGCCAGCCGCACAAAGGCATCGCCGGGCGTGCCCGTGAGCACATAGGTTGGAGTCATGCCCAGTTCGAGGCAGAAGCGGGTCAGACCGAGCACCGTGTCGGGGTCGCCGTACACAGCCACCTTTTTGCCGTAGAAGTAGGGGTTGGCGTCCAGCATGAGGTCCAGCAGGCGGCCGCGTTCTTCTTCAAGGTAGGGGTCCACATCGCCGCCGTTGAGCGAGGCCAGCGCCATGATGAAGGTGTCGGTGTCCGCCAGGCCGAGGGGCAGGGGCAGCAGGTCGTAGTCCACGCCGCACTTGCGCTTGAGCTGGCTGGCAGGCTCCTCGCTGGTGAGTCGGCCCAGGGCCACCACCTTGCGGCAGGAACCCAGCGCGCGAATCTCATCAGTGGTGGTGCCGCCGTCAGGATACATCTTGTATTTGCCTGTCATGGGGGCGTCCATGACGTTGGAGCAGTCCGGGAACATGATGTTTCTGATCTTCATGCGCTTGAGCATGTGCTTGTATTCGCGGATGTCGCCGGGGTTCACAAAACCGGGAAACACCCCCACCGTTTCCGTGGCCGTGCCCTTGGTGGCCAGATACTTGATGAAGCCCGCCATCATGTTGGCAAAACCCGTGACGTGCGAACCCACGTAGCTGGGCGTGTTGCAGTGCACCACAAGCTTGCCGTCGGGGATGTCCATCTCCTCAATATAGGTATTGAGGTCGTCGCCGATGGTTTCGGAAAGGCAGGTGGTGTGCACGGCAATGATGTCGGGATCGTACACGTCAAAGACGTTCTTGGCGCCCTGACGGATGTTGGGGCCGCCGCCGAACACGCACGCGCCTTCGGTGAAGGAGCTGGAGCAGGCGATGGCAGGTTCCTTGAAATGGCGGCTCAGATAGGTGCGGTGATAGGATACGCACCCTTGCGACCCGTGGCTGTAAGGCATGCAGTTGTGCACGCCAAGGGCGGCGAACAGCGCGCCCACGGGCTGACAGGTCTTGCAGGGGTTGATGAGCGCGCCCGTGCGATTGATGTGGGTCTTGGGTGTGAGGTCGAGCATTACTATTCTCCCACTGTGCCTTGCAGGGTGGCGCGGGTCTTCCAGGGCGGCGTGACCATGTGCCACGCCGGGGTGAAGAAGCCAAGGCAGACGTCTTTGGCGAACTGCACTGCGCCCTTGAAGCCTGCGTAGGGGCCGCTGTAGTCATAGCTGTGCAGCTGACGGGAGAGCGTGCCGGCCTTTTGCAGGGCGTACTTGTCCTTGATGCCGGAGAAAAACATGTCCGGCTTGAGAACTTCCATAAACTTGTCGGCCTCGTACATGTTGAGGTCGTCCACCACAAAGGTTCCCGCGTCCATGTCGCGGATCATGCCGTCGTATTTTTCCAGAGGAATCAGCGCGGCAAGCTTGTCGTATTCTTGCTGGGTGAGATAGGCGTGGTACTTCTTGTCGTCCTTTTCAACCGTGATGTGTTCGATGTTCTTGCTGTCGGCGTCGTCCTTGATGCTGGGGATGACTTCACGGCCTTCATAGTCGTCGCGGTGGCCGAACTCGTAGCCAGCCAGCACGGTGCGCACGCCCAGTTCCTTGAGCAGGCCCTGGTAGTGGTGCGAGCGGCTGCCGCCCACAAAGAGCGCGGCGGTAAGGCCGTCGAGGCGGGCCCTGGCGGCGGCCATTTCGTCCTGAACCTCGGCCAGTTCCTCGGCAATGACCTCTTCCGTGCGCTGGATGAGGGCCGGGTCGCCAAAGTAGGCGGCCATGTGGCGCAGGCTTTCGATGGTGCCTTCAAGACCGATGAAGTTGACCTTGAGCCAGTCAACGCCGTACTTGGTCTTCATCATTTCGGCGATGTAATTGATGGAGCGGTGGCACTGCACAAGGTTGAGGTTGGCCTTGTGGGAACTGGCGATGCGTTCTATTTCACCGTCGCCCGTGAAGACGGAGACCACTTCATAGCCTATCTTTCGCAGTATGCGTTCCTGCTCCCAACCGTCGCCGCCGATGTTGTATTCGCCAAGGATGTTGACGGAATACTTGGTGGCGGGTTCATAGTCGCCCGTGCCGATGACGCGCTTCATGAGGCCGTTGTTGGCGATGTGGTGCCCGGCGGACTGGCTGACGCCCTTGTAGCCTTCGCAGTTGTAGGCCACGCAGCGGATGCCGTACTGCTCTTCAGCCTCGGCGGCCACGGCCTGGATGTCGTCGCCGATAAGACCCACGGGGCAGGTGGCCGCTATCATGATGGTCTTGGGGCTCATGAGCTGCATGATCTCGTCAATGGCGGCCTTGAGCTTTTTTGTGCCGCCAAAAACGATGTCCGGCTCCTGCAAATCGGTGGTGAAGCAGTACTGGATAAAGTTGGGCGCGCCTTCTTCAGCCCTGGCCTTGTTGCGGCGTGTGCCCCAGCTGTAGAAGCCGCAGCCCACGGGGCCATGGGTAATGAGCACCATATCCTTGATGGGGCCGAGCACCACGCCCTTGCAGCCTGCGTAACAGCAGCCGCGGTTGGTCATTATGCCGGGGATGGCGCGGGTGTTGGCCGTGATCTGCTGCGCCTCTTCCGGATTGATGCGGAGCATGTGCTCCTTGCGGTTCTTGAATACCTTGGCGTTATAGCGCTCAAGCACTCTGGCGCTGGCGTCCATAGTCATAACTACCTTCCTTATGCGTCAACGCGCTCGCCCGTACGAACCACGTAGGATTCTTCCACCGACATGACGAATATCTTGCCGTCGCCGGGGTGGGCGGTGCTGTTGGCTTCTATGATGGCCCTGATAACGGCGTCGGCCTTGTCATCGGGCACACAGATGTTGAACAGGCGCTTGGGAATGAGACGGCCAACCTCGGTCAGCGATTCTCCCGTGGGGGTGCGCGGCAGTTCGCCGTTTTCCATAACCATGCGCAGGGTGGCGTTATCCATGCCTTTCTTCCCCCGGCCAAGGCACTTGGCACAGCTGAATGAGGGGCAACCCGCCTTGGTCAGGGCCAGTTTTGTGGGGCCGACCATATTGGCCCGCACAATGGCGACAATCTCCTGCATGGCGGCCTCCTACAAACCGGCCTTGCCGGTGCTGATGGTCCATGCCTCGCTGACGGACGACACAAAGATGCGCCCGTCGCCGTAGTGGCCGTTTTCGCCAGTGCGGGCCACGTGCAGGATAACGCGGATGGCGTCGTCCTTGTCTTCATCGTTGACCACAAGCATGAGCATCTGCTTGGGTATTTCGTCGTATTGCACATCGCCGACCATGATGCCTTTCTGCTTGCCCCGGCCCACCACATCCAGCTTGGTGACCGCAGGAAACCCGGCGGACATGAGCTCGGAAAGCACTTCAGTGGTTTTTTCGGGGCGAATGATGGTGCGGATCATCTGCATTGTGTGTTCTCCCTTGTCTTGCATCGCCTGAAGCAGCTATGCTGCCCCGGCAGTTGGGACCGCCCGGTTTACGGTTCAGGCGCGCGCTGTTTGCGCTGCGCTGTTTCAAGCGGACGGTTGCCTGTGGAATGCGTGGTTCCGTCGCAAAAATTTCTATGCGTCCAGGATGCCGTGTTCCATGAGCAGTTCTTCAAGCCTTTCCTGGCTCAGGGGCTTGGGAACGACGAACATGTCGTTGCCGTCAATCTTTTTGGCCAGGGTACGGTATTCGTCGGCCTGCTCGCAGGAGGGATCGAACTCGATGACCGTCTGCTTGTTGATTTCAGCCCTTTGCACCATGTTGTCGCGGGGGACGAAGTGGATCATCTGGCTGCCGATTTCCTTGGCCACTGCGGCCACAAGCTCGGCTTCGCCATCGACCTTGCGGCTGTTGCAGATGATGCCGCCGAGGCGCACGCCGCCGGTATTGGCATATTTTTTTACACCCTTGCAGATGTTGTTGGCGGCATAGAGCGCCATCATTTCACCTGAGGCCACGATGTAGATTTCCCGGGCCTTGCCTTCACGGATGGGCATGGCAAAGCCGCCGCAGACAACGTCGCCGAGGACGTCGTAGAACACGTAATCAAGGTCTTCGGTGTACGCGCCGAGGCGTTCCAGAAGCCCGATGGAGGTGATGATGCCGCGCCCGGCGCAGCCCACGCCCGGTTCGGGGCCGCCGGATTCCACGCAGCGGATGCCCTTGAAGCCTTCCTTGAGCACCAGATCAAGGTCGATGTCCTCGCCTTCCTCACGCAGGGTGTCGAGCACGCTCTGCTGGGCAAGGCCGCCGAGGATGAGGCGGGTGGAGTCCGCCTTGGGGTCACAGCCCACGATCATGATGTGCTTGCCCATTTCGCCGAGACCGGCATTGAGGTTCTGTGTGGTGGTGGACTTGCCGATGCCGCCCTTTCCGTAAATTGCTACCTGGCGCATGAGAATCCCTCTTGCTTTGATGGTTGCGCGCCTATGCGCTTGTCACGCTTTGTGCAGAAAGTGTGCCCTTTTCATAACACGCTTATATGTTTTATATTATTCGTAAGGACAGGCTTGCCGTGATACTATTTTGTGCTGTAAGAGCTGTGCGCGCCCCTGTGGGGATAATTTTGTCAACATCGAGCTTTCACTGGTAAAATGCGAAAATAATAGTTGCGTTTCAGTTCCCATGATACATTTTTGCAAGATGCGCTGAAGCGGCGTGCAAAACCCTCCTCGACAACGTGAGCAAGGCTGCGCGCGCATTTGCCGCCGCCGCAGCAAAAGCGCCTGCGCGGCATGCGGGCCGGAGTATCGGGTGTGCGGCATGAATATCGGGCCTGCGAAGGAGCACGCCCCAGATTGGGCATGCGGATTTTTTTTGACGTCAGGTCAGCCTGTGGATATATTTCAGGCGAACAAGGAGATCAGCCTTTGGGCAGGCTCCGGCTGGACGCAAGTGCCATGCTGAAATTCTGAGATGTCGCTGTACCTATGGCGCCTTTTGGCTCCACCTCCCCCCAGGGTTCAGTCCGGCAACGGCAGGCGGGCATGCCTGTTGCCGAGCGCCGCATGTTTTCCGACAGGCGGCCGTGGTGTTTCCGCCTTTGGCGCGGATGTCGCCCGTACCGGGAATCCCGGTTCAATCCTGGAAGCGAGGCCACCGTGCAGTGCAACGCGACACCATCCCTGTTGTTTATGAATGCGGGGCAATGTCTCGACACCCTTGATCGGGTGCTGATTGCCCTTTCCCCTGGCCATTCCTTTCAAGAATCCCTGCAGGAGCTACTGGCGGCCCTTGCCGAGGACATGCACTTCGACAGGCCGCACATCGTGGTGCAGGACCCGGACAGCGGCGAGTTGCGGCTGTCTCTGTCCTACGATCAGGCCGACTCCCCGGAGGCGGCCTATGCGCCGGGGTCGGGCATCACGGGGCAGGTCTTTGCCGAGGGGCATCCCATCATTGTGTCCTGTATGCGCGGACGGGCGGATTTCAAGAACCGCATGTTCGGCCGCAGTGAAGAAGAAATGGCCCGCCTGGCCTTTATCTGCGTGCCTGTGCATGTGGAAAACGGCGACAAGTCCGAGGTGGTGGGCATCCTCAGTGCCGATACGCCCACAGCGCCCCAGGACGAACTGGATTTGCGCTGCCGTTTTTTGCAGACAGTGGCCATCCTGGTGGGCAGGCAGGTAGCCTGGCTGCAGGAAGAGCTGAGCAGAAGGCACGCCTGCATACTTGCTGACGAACCCCTGGCCAACGGACTGCCATCATCCATCATCGCCCGGTCAAAAAGCATGCATCACGTGTTGCGACGCCTGACGCAGGCCGGGGCGGGCAAGGCCACGGTGCTGCTGCGGGGCGAATCCGGCGTGGGCAAGGAACTCATGGCGCAGGCACTGCACGCGGCCAGCCCCCGGCGCAATAAACCGCTGGTTATGCTCAACTGCGCGGCCCTGCCGTCGGAGCTTATCGAAGGCGAACTGTTCGGTTGGCGCAAGGGGGCCTTTACCGGAGCCGTGCAGAACAGGGCGGGCCTGTTCCGTCAGGCCGACGGGGGCACGCTTTTTCTGGATGAGGTGGGTGATCTGTCGGCCATAGCCCAGGCCAAGGTGCTGCGGGCCTTGCAGGAAGGCGAGATTCAGCCCCTGGGCGACGAGCGGCGCATCAAGGTGGATGTGCGCCTGGTCTGCGCCACCAACCGCCCGCTGGAAGAACTGGTGGAGCAGGGACTGTTTCGTGAAGACCTGTACTACCGCATCAATGTCTTTCCTGTGTTCATTCCGCCCCTGCGGGAAAGGCCGGAAGACATTTTGCCCATGGTCGAGCACTTTATCGAGATGTTCAGCAAGGAATACGGGCGGCCTGTGCGGCGCGTCTCAACCCCGGCCATTGATATGCTGCTTGCCTACCACTGGCCCGGCAACGTGCGCGAGCTGCGAAACGTGCTGGAAAGGGCGGTGCTTATCTGCGACGACGCCGTGCTGCGCTCGCACCATTTGCCGGGCATGCTCCAGGGGGCAAAGGGCGGCACGCCCATATGGACGACGGGCACTATGGGCCTGACGGAAACCGTGGCCAATGTGGAGCGCGAGCTCATTGTCGCCGCCCTGGCCAAAGCCGGGGGCAACATTCACCAGGCCGCGCGGGATTTGAATATAACATACCGTATTATTTATTATAAAATGAAAAAATACGATATTGACTTCAAAAAGTATCTGCCCCCCAGCATAACAGGTTCAAGGCCGGTGGCGCTGACGCCTGGATCAGAGGCGCGCGGCGTCTCGTAGCGCCGGAGCGGAGCAGTACCTGAGCGGAGCAGTACCTGAGCGGAGCAGCGCCAGAGCGGAGTCTTGCCGGGGTGGTATTGTATAGGCATGAAGTCGGCGACGCCCTCAGCGCGTACTATTCCCGTGGCGTGGCGCATTTCCGGATTTACTCACACAGGGGCATGCTGGCATAGACAGGCCGGCATGCCTCTTTGTGTTGACACTCTTCGTGCAGCGTCTATTCTCTTGGTATCTGCTGCCCAGGTGTTTGCTGACCAAATATTCGCTGTCCTGGCGTCCGCATGGTGTGTCCGCCCTCTTCGGGTTGCGAGCAGGGGCGGCAACAATTCCGGTTGAGGCAAGGCATGAAAACCGTGGCAGCGCCTACTCATGGCAAACAGGGCGAAGAACAAAAGGGGGCTGCATGAAATTCAGCAATATCAATCTGCTTGACGAATTGGCCCGGCCGGAACTGGCCCCCCTGCTGTCTGCCTTTCATGAAAGACGCTATGCCCGGCAGGCCATTATTTTCGCACCCCAATATGACGACGACCTTGCGGAGCAGGAGCCGGACAAAAAGCAGAAGGGCAATTTTGTCTTCATAGTCAAATCCGGGCTGGTGCGCATCTATCTTTCCTATGGCGACAGGGAGTTTACCATTGCCTTTCTCAAGCCCGGCGACCTCTACGTGAGCCACTCCAACGCCTTTGTGCAGGTGCTGGAAGACGCCGTTCTTCTGCTGCTTGATACGCCCACGTTCAACCGGTGCATGATGACCATACCCGAATTTACCGTGCCCATTGTGCGGGTGCTGGGCGGTATGCTGAAAAGCTGTTTCAGCATTATCGACGGCCTCGCCCTGCGCGACGTGACCGTGCGGCTGGCGCGGCTGCTCATGGATCTTGCCCACGAAAATGAAGGTAGCTCAAGTGAAGGCAGCTCAAAGGAGCGGCTTATCCGGCTGCCCCTCTCCGGCGAAATGCTGGCGCAGACGCTCGGCACGTCACGCCAGACCATCTCCACCTTGCTCACCGACTTTACCCGTCTGGGCATCCTGCAAAAAGAGCAGCGCGGCCTGTACCGCATCCTGGACGAAAACCGCTTGCGCGAACTGCTGCATTAAGGAAACGCGCAGTTATTCCGCTTGGCGGGGCTGCTTCACTTTTTTCGAAACAGTCGAGGACGGAAGAGTCCACACCTGTTTGAAAAAAGATCGCGCCTTGCCAAACGAAATACCAGCGCGTTTCCAGGAGGCTCTTTACTCAGTGCTTCCTTACGTCTTTCCGCCCCTGAACGTATCAGTCTGAGCGGCGGCGCGCAGAACCGAAAAACAGATATGCCGCAGGGCGCGCCTGCCTTGCGTTTTTTTGTTTCGCAGCCAGACATCCGTCTCGTTATTTTTCCCGCTGATGCGATGTGGCGGCCCATTTGAAAAGGATTGCTCCCTTTGTCGGGTAGCTGACAGACGAATTCCTTGCGCAATGCTATGTTGGTATCAAAGGCATGCCTCTGCGTGCCCTGCCTGACGGCAGCAACACTCAGCGTGAGCGAGGACAGTATGAAAGACAAGCTGTTAGACATTAACGAAATGTCCATTTGGGATGACGCCAAACACATGCTGGAAAAGGCGCGCAAAGACGGCGTCGAAACCGCATGGGACAGGCTGGCGCAGCAGACGCCGCACTGTCGGTTTTGCGAGCTCGGCACAACCTGCCGTAACTGCGTCATGGGGCCGTGCCGCATCAGCGCCAAGGCCGAACCCGGCGGCAAGCTCTCACGCGGGGTGTGCGGGGCAGATGCGGACGTCATCGTGGCACGCAACTTCGGGCGTTTTATTGCCGGAGGTTCTGCCGGGCATTCCGATCATGGCCGGGACGTCATAGAAACCCTTGAGGCCGTGGTGGAAGGCAAGGCAGCGGATTACCAGATCCGCGATGCGGCCAAACTGCTGCGCATCGCGGCGGAACTGGGCATAGCCGTTGAAGGCCGCGCCATGAACGACGTGGCCGCCGATGTGGTGGACGCCTGTTACAGTGATTTCGGCAGCAGACGCAAAGCAGTGAACTTTGTGTCGCGAGTTCCTGCCAAGCGCAAGGAAATCTGGAATAAGCTGAACATTATGCCGCGCGGCGTTGACCGCGAAATTGCCGAAATGATGCACCGCACCCATATGGGCTGCGACAATGACGCGCCCAACACCATGCTGCACGCAGCCCGTTGCGCCTTGTCCGACGGATGGGCCGGGTCAATGATCGCCACCGAGCTGTGCGACATCCTTTTTGGTACTCCCACTCCGCGCAAGTCCACGGTGAACCTGGGCGTCATCAAAAAGGACACCGTCAACATCCTGGTACACGGGCACAACCCTGTTGTTTCCGAAATGATACTTATGGCCGCCCGTGAGCCGGAAATGGTCGAACGCGCCAAAAAGGCCGGGGCACAAGGCATCACCGTGGCCGGTCTGTGCTGTACGGGCAACGAACTGCTCATGCGTCAGGGCATCCCCATGGCGGGCAACCATCTGATGACCGAGCTGGCCATTGTGACCGGCGCGGTGGAAGCCGTGGTGGTGGACTACCAGTGCATCATGCCGAGCCTTGTGCAGATTTCGGCCTGTTACCACACCCGCTTTATTGATACTGCCGCCAAGGCCCGCTTTACCGGGGCCATTCACATGAATTTTACGCCAGAGAACGCGCGCGAAGAGGCGCACAAAATCCTGAACATGGCCATTGACGCTTTTGCCGAGCGCGATCCCGGCCGGGTGGACATTCCCGTGGAGCCGGTGGACATCATGACCGGATTTTCCAACGAGGCCATTCTTGAAGCCCTGGGCGGTTCGCTCGAACCCCTGCTGGACGCCGTCAAGGCGGGAACCGTGCGCGGCTTTGCGGCGGTGGTGGGCTGCAACAACCCCAAGGTCAAGCAGGACTCGGCCAATGTGGGCATCATCAAGGAACTCATCAAGAACGACATCCTGGTGCTAGTGACAGGCTGCGTGACCACGGCGGCGGGCAAGGCCGGGCTGCTGATGCCCGAGGGGGCCCAAATGGCCGGGCCGGGGCTGCGCAGCCTGTGCGGTGCGCTGGGCATACCGCCCGTGCTGCATATGGGCAGCTGTGTGGACAATGCCCGCATCATGCAGCTGTGCGCGCTGATTGCCAACAGCCTTGGCGTGGATATTTCGGATCTGCCCGTGGTGGCCTCCGCGCCGGAATGGTACTCTGAAAAGGCAGCGGCCATTGGCCTGTATGCCGTGGCCAGCGGCGTCTACACGCATCTGGGCCTGCCGCCCAATATTCTGGGTTCGGAGTTGGTGACGGATATAGCCCTGAACGGTCTGGAAGGTCTGGTGGGCGCATCCTTTGTGGTGGAATCTGACCCGGTGAAGGCGGCGGATCTGCTGAACCAGCGCATCACAAGCAAGCGTCTGGCGCTTGGCCTGAAAGCGTAAGACACTACAATCCGACATTGCGCCGTGGCGGCCAAGGCGCGAACTTTTGCCGCCACGGTCAGCAAGCCTGTTGACGATGCGCCGGGTTCTTTCACGCCAAACTGTTTCAGGAGTTGTTATGAAGATTGCTGTTTCCGGCAAGGGGGGCGTGGGCAAGACCACCATGACGGCCTGGCTTGGCGATTACCTCGCGCGCCAGGGGCATAACGTGTGGCTGGTGGATGCGGACACGGCTTTGTCCCTTGGGCAGGCCTGCGGGCTGGACATGGCCGCACTGCCCATTGCTCTGAGCCAGCGGCCCGAGCTTGTGCAGGAGCGCATACGGCCAGCGGGGCAGGGCGGCATGATGATGCTGAACCCGCATGTCAGCGATTTGCCTGAAATACTTTCCGCCCCCTTGAAGGTCTGCGGGCCGCCCCTGGGCGACAGGCCCGTGGGCGAAAAGCGCCTGCTGGTTATGGGGGCGCTCACGTCGGCCAATGGCGGCTGCGCCTGTGAAGCCAGCGCCCTGCTCAAGGCCTTGCTGGCGCATCTGGTGCTGGAGCGCAATGACTGGGTTCTCGTGGATATGGAAGCCGGGGTGGAGCACCTTGGTCGCGGCACGGTGGCGCATGTGGACCACCTGCTTGTGGTTTCGGAGCCGAGCATGCGTTCACTGCAGACAGCGGGGCAAGTGTCGCGCATGGCTGCGGATCTTGGCCTGAACAGGCAGACGCTGATTCTTAACCGGGCCAGCGCCGGGCAGGCCGTAAATCTTCCCGCTCTGGAACATTTGCCGGAACGCCGTGTAGCCCTGCCCGTGATTGATCAATTGAGCGAAAAGCAGTTGCATTCCGCCAGTGTGCTGGGTCTGGATCAGGACGCGCAGCACAAGCTGGATGCCTTTATGGAAAACCTGCTGCGCCAGATTGAGCAGTAATTATGAGAGGGGGCAGCGGCACAACAGCCAACGGCGCTGCCCTCAACGCGGACGATATTTTGTGTTGTGATTTAAGTGTCTTATACATGTTGAAGTTTGTGCGGGAGGAGACCCCTTTGCAAAAGGGTCTTCTCCCGCACAAGGCATTTCAAAGGGACAGCGCCCTAATACGCAGCGGCAAGCCCGTCGCCACGGGGGTCGGTCGCGCCCTGAAGCACGCCGCTGGCCTGATCCACAAGAATGGCCCCGGCATGCCCCATGGTGTCGGTGTAGTCCTCGACCGAGCGCACAGGATGGCCGCGACGTTGCAGCTCATCCACGACATTTTTGGGGATCCGCCCCTCAAGCTTGAGGTCATTGGAAGCAGCGCCCCAGGTGCGGCCATAGAGCCAGCGTGGCGCGGATATGGCCTCTTGCGGCGTCATGCCGAAATCGACCACGCGGGTGACAATGGCGGCCTGGGTCTGGGGTTGGCCTTCGCCGCCCATGGTGCCGTAAACCAGAAAGGGTTTGCCGTTTTTGAGCAGCATGGCGGGGTTGAGCGTATGGAACGTACGCTTGCGTGGCTCAAGATGGTTCACGTGGTTTGGATCAAGCGAAAAGAAGCTGCCCCGGTTCTGCAGCAGCACGCCCGTGCCGCCCGCGACAATGCCCGATCCGAAGTCGTGATAGATGCTCTGGATCAGTGAAACGGCATTGCCTTCAGAGTCCACAACGCCAAGCCAGATGGTGTCGCCCTTGGGGTCAAGGGGCGTCACCTTTTCAGCGGCCTTGTCCATACGGATGCGCGCGGCCTGCTCTTTGCCATGCTGGGCAGACAGCAGATAATCCAGAGGAATCTTAACAAAGTCAGGGTCAGAAAGGTATTTGTCGCGGTCGGCAAAGGCTTCTTTTGTGGCTTCAATCACGGCATGATAATAGTCTGCCGTGCCTTCGCCCATGGCCTTGATGTCAAAATTGTTCAGCACGTTCAGGATTTCCAGCGAAGCCATGCCCTGGGTGTTGGGGGGGAAGTTCGCCGCCTTGTAGCCCCGGTAATCGGCGTAGATGGGCTTTACCCAATCCGCCTTGTGCGCCGCAAAGTCGCTGAGCGTCAGCAAGCCGCCGTTGGTCTGCAAATCTGCCACAATACGCTTGGCAATGTCGCCCGTGTAAAATTCTTTGGAGCCTTTGTCGGCAAGTTGGCGCAGCGTGCCAGCCAGTTCGGGCAGACGCATGACCTGGCCCACCGTGTACGGGCTGCCGTCAGGGTGCAGATAGGTTTTGCGGAAGGCGTCAAACCGCTGCAGGTTACGAAATTCAGAGTCGGCAGGATTGGTGTTGATCTTGCTCCAGAACGCCAGCGAGGTGCTGACAGGAAAGCCCTTGTCGGCATAGTCAATGGCCGAGGCCAGCAGGTCTTTCCAGCGCAGGGAACTCTTCATGTTGCCCTTGCTGTATTCGTACGCCGCGCCCCAGCCCGAGACAACGCCGGGAACAGTGTTGGCTGCCAGATAGCCGCGTGAAGGAATTTTGGAGACACCCTTGGACTTGTAAAAATCAATGGTGGCTTTTTCGCCGGAGCGGCCGCTGGCGTTCAGGGCCTTCAGTTCACCGGTTTTGGCATTGTAGATCAACCAGAAGTTGTCGCCGCCCAGTGTGCACATCTGCGGATAGACCACCGCCAGTGTGGAGGCCGTGGCAATGGCTGCGTCTACAGCGGTTCCGCCTTTGCGCAGGATCTCCAGTCCGGCCTGGGAGGCAAGGTAGTTGGGCGAGGTGACAATGCCCCGCGTGCTTAGCGGGTTTGTGGCGGCTGAGATGGTGGCCGTATACTGGGGCACGTCTTGCGCAGGGCTTGTGGTGGCCGGCGACAGCAGGCCACAGGCCAGCATGATCGGCAATGTCTTGCGTTTTGCCAGAGACAGAAAACTCATGAACATCTGGTACTCCTTCTCGAACTGGATGATTGCGTAACGCTGTCTCGAACAAGTGCATTATTTATTCCATTTGAAATAGTGTTTATTTGTAGTGTGTTGAAAGATTCTAGCGTCGCAATGCAAGACAATTTTGTATTGTATTCGCGTCGCTGAAACGTTTTTGTTGCAGGGTTTCCTGCCCATGGTGGAGCGAGATGCGCGCGGAAAATTGCTGTTTGGGGTTTTGTAAGCAATCCACGTGAGCAATAATGGACGTGCCTTCTCATGGCCCGCCCCCAGCCCAGAATATCTTTTTCAGGGTATCGCCGACCGTTTTCTGCGTGAGTGCAATGCTGTAAAAGCCTTTTCTGCCAACCACAAAATGCCCCCATCGGGCACAACGTTCAGCCGGGTTGGCCATGCGTTGTCTGCTCCGATGGGGGCATATGCAGGTTTGAGCCAATGGCGGCATTCCACTTTTATAAGAATGCCGCAATCAGGCAGCCGATCAGGATTTTTTCAGGCTTTCCACCAGATCCATAAGGCTCTGCGTCTGCTGGCGCAGGGCATCAATCTCATGCATGGCCACCTTCATGGATTCTGACGTATTGCCGGTCAGATAGTTCACATCGCTAATGGACTTGTTGATCTCGTCGCTCACGGCGGACTGCTGTTCGCTGGCTGTGGCGATGGCGCGCACTTCGTCAGCTGTCTTGTCCACCATGCCCACGATCTCATGCAGAGACTGGCCGGATTTATTGGAATATTCCGTGGCTACAGCGATATTGTTCACTGCTTCGTCAACCTGCTGAATGCTTTGCGCCGCACTGGACTGGATAGCCCGAATGGCCTCGGCCACATCTGTGGTGGATGTCATGGTTTTTTCCGCCAGCTTGCGCACCTCGTCAGCCACGACGGCAAATCCCCGGCCGGCATCGCCTGCGCGGGCAGCTTCAATGGCCGCATTGAGGGCCAGCAGGTTTGTCTGGTCGGCTATGTCGGAAATGACGCCCATGATGCGGCTGATGGCCCTGGCATGCTCGTCAAGCTGGGTCATGCCGCCCTTGAGGCCCAGCGATTGCTGCTGCACCTGCTGGATGCTGGATACGGCCTGCGAAACCACGCTGGAGCCTGCTTCTGCCAGTTTGCGCGCCGCATCTGAAATGTCCGCAGCGCCGCCAGCATTGTGGGCAACAGCAAGCACCGTGGAATTCATCTCATCCATGGCAGACGCTATTTCGGCAAGCTTTGACACTGCCCGGCTCAGGGCGATATCGGTATTTTCCACCTGCTCGGCAATGTCTGAAACAGAATGGCTGAGTTTGGAGGTAACTTCTTCAATATGCGCCGCCGCGCTTGACATGCCGTCACGTTTGGCTTGCTCCGCCCTTACCTTGGCCTGTTCGGCTTCCTGCATGGCTTTGCGGCAGGTTTCGCCGATTTTTTCGGCTTCTTTGGCTTTTTCCGTTGTTTCAATCACCAGCGTGCGCAGATTTTTTTCCATGCCGCGCAAGGCATCGGCCAGCAGGCCCATGTCGTCAGAACCGCGCACCGTCAGCACGCTGTCCTGTTTACCGTCGGCCACGTCAAGGGCATATTTTGTAATTTTGCGCATCGGCGCGCTGACACGCAAGCCGACGAAGACTGAAATGGCCAGTTGCACCAGCAGCAAAGCGGCGGCCACGGTGATGGCCGTAAACACAGCTTCATTTTCAAGCTTTTTCAGTTCGCTTATGGGCGCTCCGGTAAACCACATGCCCACAATTTTTCCATCGGCAGCCGTCACCGGCCAATATGCGGACTGATACGGAACACCAAGGATGTTGTCGTGCACAAAAACCGTTTCGCCACGCTCAAGCACGGCGTCAGTGACGTTCGGGGCCTCAAGTTTTGTACCCACGGCACGCTTGTTGTCCAAAAGAATGGTTGTCATGACGCGCGTATCCCCCTTGAAGATGGTGACGGCGGCTCCAGCAAGCTGGCTGAGCCAGTCCAGATAATCAGGGGTGGTGAGCGATACGCCGATGGATATGGTTCCCACCAGGCGTCCTTCGTAAAAAACAGGCTGCGATGCGCGCAAGGTGAAGGGATTGAGCGGGCCTGTCACCACAGCCTGCGCAGGCTCGCCCCTCATGGCTTTGGCGACGGTTTCCTGATTGGCGATGCTGTCGCCGTATTTGCCCTTGGCATGCCCCCGCGAAAGAACGATGCCCTGGGCATCCGTCACAGACATAAAGTCTGAATTGGCCATCTTCATGGCCTTTTCAGCAAGAGTGAACACTTCGTCATGATCCTTGACAGCCATGGCGCGACCCAGGTGCTCGTTGTCGGCAATAAGGGCGGCATTTTGGGCAAAGCGCTGTATGGTCATCTCATTGGAGGAATGAACAATATTCTGCATGCGGTGTATGCTGTTGCGCAATTCTTCATGTATCGGCTTTTTCATGTAGTAGATGGATACAAACAAAACAACAGCGCAACAGGTAATGAGGGCTGAAAACAGAGAACCGACATATTTGTGGGTAAGGCTCAAACGCATCTACCACTCCTTATGCTTTAGGCATATCGAAATTATGTCATTGCTTCAATAAAATACACTGTAGGTGTGCATAGCAGAATATAAATTGTTACAAAGGCGACTCCTTATAAAAGTCTGGGCAAAAGAAAAAATAGTTGTGTTGTAATGCAGATAAGATTTGTCAAGCATAATAAATTATCCTGAGCGAGGCGTCTTAAAATACCGCATAGCTGGGGGGGATAATTGTTTGGAGCGTACTATAGAATGCATTATTGCCAGAGTCAAAAGAATAGATAAAAAAACGAACAAAAATATCGCGCGCTACCCAATGCGCGAAAGCAAGAGTTGGCGGCGAGACTTCGCAAATGGCCTCGCAGGTGGCGTGATGGCGAAACAGGGCGCGGTGAGGGCGAGGTGTTTGACGGTAAACCGCATCTGCGGGGAAAACAGGCAATGGCGCAATCACGGTAAGCCACTTCTGCCGGGGCTGTGGGGTCTTTGGGGGCTGCGGCCTACGGCGGCGTCTGCTGTAGTCCTAAAGAAATAGCCCCTCTCCTGAGTGGTGGGTGCCAGGGGGGCGCTACATCAGTTGCAGTTTATACTTTTAGGGGATATTTTTATAAGTAAAGTTATTATTTTTAAGCTGGAGAGGAAAATGAAAAGGCACTCGTGGGAAAGCACCGCTGAACAAACAATAGAGAGATTACAGAATGAACTATTGACGGCACGGTACGTTATTTTGCATTTGATGCCGGAGAATCTTCATAAACTGCTAACATCATATTATAATTGTAAATCAAGGGAAGATACGTACCATTGGGAAAATCTGATTGCGGAAAAACTCTTGGAATATGTTGAAATTATTCCGTATCATCCCGTATATGGAAGGGAAAGAGCGTACTGCCCTCTTTGTGGAGAAGGAAGTGATGCGCCTTACGAAGAAGGGTATGCGCTTCCAGAGGGCTTGCGGCGTCACATCGCTGGAGAAGGTAATACAAAGAAATGCCCTGTTGTTGAGCAAATCCGGCATTTGGCTGTGGATCACTGGGATCGTATGTTTGCCGAAAAGGAAAGACTCGAAAGAGAAGAATCTGCCAAAGTTTTGGAAGCTCGTCGGGCTAATGAGACGCTATATATTGTTTCTCCCCATGAGAACTCTAAATTAATTGATGAAATTGGTTGGGGGTGGGCTCCGCATCGGGATAGCGAACAACTTCAGTGGGCAGAATCGAGGCTTCATGAATTAGGGGTAAAGAAAGTTGTTGCGGATAGGGTGGTAAGCTACATTTATGAGGAAGGGGAACTTTGTATCTACGCCAACCCCATTAAACAGAAAAATATTGAATTTTGCGCCTACAAAATGTCTTCAAAGCGTCGTGCAGGCCGTAGCCATCTTTGCTATGTTTTGCCTGATAGATATGTGAACGGATTGAGAGATAAATTTGAAAAATACATTCTTGATGCTAAAGAAAAGCTAAAAATTCTAAAGTAGAATTGTATCATTATGAGCCGTTAGTAGTGTCGTTTTGATAAAAGAGCATCGCCTTTGTTGCTCCTCCTGTGAATTCTGTTGGACAGTGATAATACTTCTGAAATCGCTATAATTTGCGCAATAATGGTTTGAAAGGCAATAATTTATCAATCGAACCGCAAATCGAACCACAAGCCTCAAGCCATAAAAAACAGGCTGTCATGCAGTTGAGCATAACAGCCTGTAGTTATTTATTAATGGCGGAGAGGGTGGGATTCGAAAAATAGAGCAACTGCCTTAAATATCAATATAAATATTTTGTGAAAAAAGATCATATACGGTTTCATATCCAGATATTTGTATCCCTTTTAATTGAACAGGGACCGAGTGAATATCCTGGGTACGCATAACCCAGAACACTGCGTCGATAAATTGTCTGTTGTCCTGCGCAATCCCACCCGAACTTCCTTGTCTCCCTGGCAAATGGGGCTCAGGCTTTTTCCATGCCTCATCTGAAGTGTCATGGCGCCGGTGTGCTGGAGTCGTCATTATCACCTCAGCAGCACAACGCTTGCTTGATAAGTGTAATGGCATCATCGCCAAGTTTGAGGCCCGCTGGTACTCACATTGGCGATGGAGGCAACACTGTTGAACCCTCTGGCAACATGGAAGGGCCAGAAAATTTTTGCTTTATGAAAAATGGTAGGTTGGTTACGATTCCTAACATCAATCAGCATATTCATCGATGTAGTTTGTTTGTTACAGTCGCTATGCCTTCAACCCTGATGCGGAGAGCAAATCATGCGGCGGATACTTTTAATTATTGCCATAGTAATTGTTTCATATTTTTCATATTTTGTTGTTATAACGGCTAGAAATGATTTCGAAGTTATGGAGCTAAGAGCAAAAAAACTATATGATGCAGGAAGGCATGCAGATGCCATAGAGATGATTAAAAAAAATAGGGCGAAATTCGAGAAAAAATTGGGCAAGCAACATCCTTGGGTAGCCTTGTCGTCCGACGTATTGGCACGGCTATACATCGCTGCTGGCGACTATAAACAAGCAGTAGAGTGTTGTGAACAAGCCCTAGCCCTTCAGGAAATGAACGACCAATCCAAACCAAAAGAGGTTGTGTCCACACTAATATTGCTTTCTGAGGCGTATCTTGCCGAAGGAGAATTTTTTAAGGCCGAGCCCCTGATGCAACGGGCACTAGAAATAAATGAAAAAAATTTTGGCCCGGACAATATGATAGCTGCCACTATTTTGAACAATCTTGGACTATTATATACGGGAATTGCCCGCTATGACAAAGCCGAAATATTCCTCCAACACTCATTGTCGATCACTGAAAAGCTGAATCCTGAAGATCCTGAAATTGCTACTACATTAGGAAATCTGGGCAATGTATATTGCAAAGTAAGCGCATATGAAAAAGCTGAGGCGATAGTTAAACGTGCAATACTGATACGTGAAAAGAAGCTCGGCCCAGATCATCTTACCCTCGCACCATCTCTTAGTGCTTTGGCAGTGATCTACGTGAGGAAGTATGCATATTCCGATGCCTTACAACTGATGGAGCGCGCCTTGGCAATCGCTGAAAGCAAACTTGATCCGTGGCATCCTGAATTGGCGAACTACTTGGGTTTGCTAGGAGTTTTACACTGCGATCTAGGCGAATACGCAGAAGCCGAAGTCTTTTATCTGCGGGCTTTAGAAATTCAGAAAAAAGCTCTTGGGCCAAATCATCCAGATTTTGCAATGATCCAAGGCAACCTTGGAGTGCTTTATAGGCGGATGGGTGAAGCAAGCAAGGCAGAATATTTTTATAGAACCGCCCTGGAGATCAGTGAAAAAAAACTGGGATCAGAACATCCACAGGTCGCAAGCAATCTACTTAACCTGGCAACCGCGCTGGTAGCTCAGGACAAGCAGGATCAAGCCCTCCCTCTCATGCAACGTGGACTAGACATCGAAAAAGAACTCATTGATCAGGTCATGGGCATGATATCAGAAGCCCAAAAAATTGCTTTTTTGTCTAATATGCGTGTTTGGTTTGACGTGTACATGACAGTTGTCGCCACTCAGGTCCCCACAAACAGAGCGGCGAGGGATCATGCTTTTGCAGTTTGGCTCAAACGTAAAGGCGCGGCCCTCGAAGCCCAGCGGCAGTTTCGTGAAGCCCTGATTCAAGCAGGTGATCCACAGGGCAAAATTTTGTTTGAAAGACTCGCGCAACTTTGTACCGAGGTCACGGAACTTACCTTTATGGGGCCAAGAGAGGGGTCGGCTGAGGCTCATCAGGCTCGTTTGGCAGAACTCAAAAAAGAGCAGGCGGATATAGAAGCAGAATTGGCAAAGTGCAGCCAAAACTATGCCCGTGACCGCAAACGGCGCCAAGTAGATGCGGCAACAGTTGCAAAGGCTCTTCCTGCCGGTTCGACCCTGGTGGATTTTGCCAAGATCGATATCTATGATTTCAAGGCCGCGGACATCTGTGAAAGCTGGAAGCCTTCACACTATATCGCCTTTGTGCTGCCAGCAGGCAACCCTGATAGTCTGACTCTCATTGATCTGGGTGAGGCTACGCCCATTGAGCAGGCCGTAGCAGCACTGCGCCTTGCCCTGCAAGACGGGCAGAATCCAGAAGCTATCGCCCTGTTTGGCCACAGGCTGAACAGGCTAGTGTTTGCACCACTGGCAACAGGCATCGGGAATGCCAAAAACATATTCATATCCCCAGACGGGGTTTTGAACCTCATCCCCTTTGAAATTCTGCGAGACAGCAATAACCGCTTGCTGATCGAAAAGTATACGTTCAACTATGTCTGCTCTGGTCGTGACCTTGTGGCTATGGACGACGTCCCCGCAGCCAAGGGACGCTCCCTCGTTCTGGGTGACCCGGACTTTGACATGGATGCCCACGCTACCAGCGCGTCCAACGCCGCATCCGGCCACATGGCAGAAGCTACCCAACCAGGCCGCACCTTTCAGCGCTCAGCCGATCTGCGGGCATTGACATTGAACCCTTTGCCCGCCACCCGGGTAGAAGCAGAGGCCGTGGCCAAAATGATTGGCGAAAATGCCCGCCTTCGTGTCGGGGCAGACGCGGTGGAGAGCGAACTTCAAAAGGGTCCGGCCCCGCGTTATCTACATCTGGCCACTCACGGTTTTTTTCTTTCGGATCAGGAAATGCAAGACACTCTGAATTCTCGTGGGCCAGAGGTTTTGAGCCAGTTTTCTTCGTTTTCAGGTTTGACTTCCGACCCTGCCCGGCACTACGAAAATCCCCTGGCGCGTTCAGGCATTGCATTGGCGGGGGCCAACACCGCCCTCAAGGGTATGGGAATTGATGGCATTGTCACCGCAGAAAAATTCTTGACTATGCCCATCAACGGCACGGAAATTGTCGTGCTATCTGCCTGCCAAACGGGGCTTGGCGACGTAAAAACAGGCGAAGGGGTTTTTGGGCTGCGCCGGGCCATTACCCAGGCTGGTGCCAAGGGAATGGTCATGAGCATGTGGTCTGTGCCCGATAAGGAAACGCAGGAACTGATGGAATTTTTTTATGACAATCTGGCAAAGGGCATGCCCAAGGCCCAGGCCCTGCGACATGCGGCATTGAAAGAGCGCGATATAACAAGAAAACGGTTCAATTCTGATAATCCATTGTACTGGGGAGCTTTTATTTATATTGGCGATAAATAGTTGCATCCATGCCCTAATTTTTGTGAATGCTGCATTCCAGCCATCGATGGAAAAAAGTTTGCAGTCGCTTTTAACCTGGATAGAGATGTTCACTTTAGGTGTTTGGCTTATTTGCACGGAGAAAATCAGCCATGTCGAACAGGTTAAAACAGCTATGGAACAAGGTGTACCCTTTAGGAAAGGTCATCGAGGACACCTTTCCTTTAACAGTACTGATCGGGCTGATTTCAAAAGTCGTGAACAGGTTCGCGCCAGAATGTATAAAGACGCGCTGGTCAGAACTTGGCAAGAATAAACGCTACTTGCTGGCCGCCACCCTGCTTGGAGCAAGCAGCCTGTTGATCTTGAGCAGTACTCCCCTGAATTTATGGATGCAGGCAAAGGTGGAAAGAATTCAAGACTGGGTTATTGCCATGGATTTTGGCACCCATAGCGACAGTGGAGAAGGTTCGGGCAAGCTCGAACACTTATATGCTTTTGTTGATATGGACGAAAACACTTACCGTTCCTGGGGCGAGCCGTTTTTAACCCCAAGAGACAAGCTGGCCTGCCTCATAAAAACCATAGCCGCAGCGCAACCCAGCCTGGTCATTGTGGATGTTGACCTTGCCCGCTCCAATCAGGAGGCCCCAGAGCGTGACGGCGAGCTCCAAAAAACCTTGGCACAGCTGCCCGCAGGGCCACCAATCATTCTTGTCAAATCGCTGCGCAAAAGTGCTGATCCAAACAAGCCCCCAACTGTGCGGCAGAGTTTTCTGGATAAGACTGTGGCTGAGTCCGACAGGTTGTATTGGGCCTTTCCCATATTTTTGCGAGACGACAGCCACAGTATTCGGCGCTGGAAGATCGCGGTGTGCGCTGCCCAAGATAACAAAACGGCGCTTTTACCTTCTGTGCAGCTGTTGGCCTACGCGCTGCAATCGCGTGGCCCAAATGGGAATTTATTGGAGGAAATGACAGCCCAGTTACAAGACGCCGAGGGCTTTTGCTCCAGCCCGGACGGGGGCAGGCGCAATTCTCTGGTCGTAGGTGAGCAGGTCTTTTCCCTTGATGAAGATGGACAGGAAAATCGGATTTTTTATTCCATGAAGCCGGGCACAGCGCCCCCTCAAATTATTGACGGAGCACAGGCAAGGCCCCTCCTTATCACACTGCCCGCTCATTCACTTTGTTCGGGCAACGTGCAACCTTTTTTGAACGACATGCTGCACGGCAGAATTGTAATAATCGGTGCAAGTTTTGACGACAGCTTTGATATTCATGAAACAACACTAGGTCCCTTGCCCGGGGCTGTCATCATCCTCAACTCACTCCGCTCACTTTTCACCTATGGCGTGCAGCATTCTCTACCGTGGCCAGTCAGGGTACTGTTTTGCATAGGGTTAATCGTCTTGTCCGCATGCTGTTTTCTGTATCTCAATCATCTATGGGGAGAAATACTGTCTTGGTTGTTTGCAATAATGGGTTTACCTTTGGTTTTTTGGGCCTATCGACAAGGATACTTTTTCGATTTTGTAATTTTTCTTGTCACAATACCAATTCTCAAGATAATGAGAAAAATTTCAGAAAAGGAAAATGCTCACCATAACCAAAACAAAGGTCAATAGCTATGTTACGCCTCTATATGGTGGCCGCACTTGTACTGCTGTTTCCCCTGAACCTTCGTGCAGAAAGTTATCCTGTGGGGCTAGTATCCGGTATCAATGGCTCTGCCCACTCTGTGCGAATACTGCGAGGGCAAGAATCATTGTCGCCCGAAGTGGGAATGCTTATTTTTCAGGGCGATAGAATTACGGTCACTGCGCCCGAAACGACTGTAACGGTTGACCTTAGTGGGCGGGCTGAGCAATTGACCATCAATAAAGCCAATGCCCCACAATACGGCCTTATATCCATTAAGGCGGAGCAGCCCTCCGTAATAAGCAACATAATGCATTGGCTTGCTGGCATGGGGGCTCGCAAGCAATCACAACAAGTCATACTGGTGACTCGTGGCCAGGCTCCGGCCCTTGTTGTTCCGGTATTCAGGCCTCACGAGCAGGTCGTTAGTATTGGTCATCAAGACTGGCCCGTCATCTGGCACGGCGGAGCCGCACCCTACAGCATACGACTAATTCATTCTCAGGATGCGGCTGTCTTGATTCAAAAAAACAATCTGGCGCAGCCGTCGACTGTACTTGAAGGGGCAAACCCTACGCCGGGAAACTATGTGCTTGAGGTGCATGGGGGTGGCCATAAGGCAACGCAATCCCTTGTTGTGGTTGCCAAATCTGCCCTGCCCGGCATGCCAAAGGAAATTCAAGACCTGAAGGCTACTGACAAGCTCAAGGCGCTTCTTTATATTACTTGGCTCTCCAGGCAGGACAATGGCAAATGGGGTTTTGAGGCTATGTTGCAGGCCAGTCAGTTGCGCCAAGTCTATCCGCCCGCGGACGCCTTGTTGCGTTCGCTTCAGGAGCGTGCAGACTCAGAGTAGGAAAGCATCTTGGGTGATAACAGACTTTCTGTTGCGTGGGGGGGGGGATCGAGCGTCGCCTTGTCTACTGTGTCTCCTCAAACCCATCTGTATGAGTATTGCAAACAGCCCCAAAGCACTGTGTTGGCGTGCGGCTTTGGGGCTGTTGTTTTTATATTCTACAGTTAGAGCATTTTAACTTTGAAAAGGTGTAAATGATCTAACGCTGCACGAAAGTGCAGCGCGCCACAACGTGGCGTGGATTCAGTTGAGAATCACACTTTCGGCTGAGTGCAAACTTTGAAATGCGAAGCATTTCAAAGTTAATCTGATCTAGTAGCGCTTTTTATTGTGGCTTAAGGGCTAATAATACCGAGGTTATCATGGGATTGGTTAGCACTTTTTTATTCACAACTACTACCGGTGGATATACAGATTTTCCAGGTACAAACTTAAACATTTCCGCATTTTCTTTAGGCTGAGAAATATCTTTGTATTCAAAATTAATTTTTAATACAGTTAAATCCTTGAGCAATGCCGCCGTCCGTCCAGAATTTGGGCCATATACCACAATTTTATATTGCTGAGGAAGAAAATCTGGACTCAAGTATGGCTGAATTACATGAGAAAGAGTGGGCCTTGATGCTACTTCTCCTTGGTACTGTAGTACAGGCAGATCCACTGACTGTCTGGAATACCCAGCGTTAGTGAGTTTCAACCACATTTCATCTTGGTTTTTCGAATCTGTAATTATTTTATACTCATAAGGCACATGCAATTCATCCAGTGCCTGTGTATATCGTTTTGTAATTGGGCAAGAATCTGTTCCATAGACAATAATTTTATTTTCTTCTGCCATGGCAAGATTGCTGCCAATGATTATAACAGCAAGATTAGCCATGACAAAAAAAAATTTCGCGATATGGGGACTCAACCGCATTGAAATCTCCTTTTCAGCAACAGCTGTATTTATGTAATTCTAACACAGGTGCAATTTGCATGGCAATTTTCAATTACAAAGAAAGCACAACCGTATTGCAATTGAGAAAAGTAAAAAAGCCTTTTTTAAGATGAGATGGCGATATTACCATATTTATTTTGCGAAATTTGACCAGCCTCCTTTTTTTGTACCAGGCTAAGTGCTAGTGGTAGATTCTTTGTGGTTCTGTTTCTGCCGCCTGTAAGGCCGATAATGCTGTCGGAGGTGAGAGTGGGCCCATTTCTCCTATTGAGGGAGGGATAAAAACTGTCAATGACACGGGAGGCATACCGTTAAGGGAGCGATGCGGCTTACGGTAGTTGCAGTGCTGGCACCAGTTTTCGATAGCCACATAGACTTCCTATAACGTCATAAACGTCTCGTCGTCCAGCATAGACAGCAGGAACTCGTAACGCTCTAAAAACAACCCATCTTGCTCAAAATCACCCCCTCGCCCCGACACTCCCCCTTCGCAGTCCGTCAGAGACACCGCAATGTCGGCATTGCACAATGCGGGCGGCCCTATCCCACCCATCATGCAGATCAAAGAAACCCCGCACAAAGTCGCATTTTAAGTAGTCGGCCCTTAACAAATGGCTTTACGCCGCTGTAGGCATGTGGTCGTCATCCCTGCGAATGAATTTGCATAGTACTACGAGTACAAAAATAGACTTTGGACCACAGCCTTCATCCATTTTGCGCAGTTGAAGGCGGTAGCGGACATAAGCAGGTTTATCGCATCGCCAATTGTGCCTTTGAGATAGTTGCGTGCCAGGCGAACGTCGCTTTTCAAGTGTCCGATGACCGGTTCAATGGCACTGCGGTGCCCAAAGTCTTTGCACGCTTTGCGTATAGCGGAGCGAACTCCCGTTCAAACAGTTCTTAAGACAGTTTTCCCGCCAAAAGAAGCAGCGGATCTTTGGGATTCAGCTGCTCAAGCAGGTCTTGGTAAAGCAAATGGGTCTGCTTGTGGCTGGGCGGACTCTTTGGTTTCATGCGAAATTTACGCTCCGTTTCAAACGGATTTTTACATCTTTTATTACATTCCCCGTTGAAAACGCTACAGTATTTAGTAATATTTCAACGCATTTCAAATGGTTGTTTGTTTTTAAGGGGCGACTGATTAACAATGCCTGTTGCAACAGCAGCACATTTCCACAGAGGTTTGAGCAAAAGTGTGTACAACGGTATGTACATGGCCATGTGCTCGCTAAAAATATGTCCTTTTTGAACGCGAAAACGGCGTGGTGCTATCTAAAGCAACACGCCGTTTTTATTATGTATTAATGGCGGAGAGGGTGGGATTCGAATTAAAAGTATAATTATTTGAAATAATTATTAAAAATATTTTTTATTTTCAAAACGCTCTTTTTTATACCCAAAAGTATACACAAAACTTTTGAGTGTGTGGATTCGAATCCCGCCACACAAGGATTTGCGGGTTTTCAGTCGTCCAAGAAAATTTGTTACTGCCCTATGAAGACCATTATGCCGTGAGGCCTAAAAAGAGTATAAACTTCTGTTTGGTTAAGATAAATACCCTTTTCATTATCGTGCTGTAGATTATCGGTATTGACAGGTAGTTCAAAGTAGTTAAGAGTTCTACTCAGAGGTACAAGCCATGCAACAAAATATAGCAACAACGCCTGCTTCTGTAAAACTCCCCAATCCCCTGCGCGAGCGAATTAAAAGCCTTGCTGACGCCCGGAACCAATCCGCCCACGCCATTATGCTGCAAGCCATAGAGAACTATGTCGAGCGGGAGGAAAAACGGGAAGCTTTGCGCCATGAAGCCAAGGCCGCACATGAGCATTATATGCAAACCGGCCTGCATCTGACAAACGCCGAAGTTGTCGAATGGATGGATAAGATCATTCAGGGCGAAAAGGTGCCCATGCCCAAATGTCATATCTAGTTCATTGGACGGACAATGCCACTGCCGGGTTGGAGAAGGCTTACCTGTTCCTGGCGGACAAAAGCGAAGAGGCTGCCATTGGCGCAATCAAGGCCATTCGGGAAAAAGTGCTACTTCTTGAGCAGTTTCCCAATGCTGGCCGTCCTGCCGATGACATGGAACCGGAATACCGGGAACTGCTCATCCCCTTCGGTGGTGCCGGATACGTACTGGTCTACGAAGTGCTGGGCAACTCGGTTTACATTCTGGCGCTGAAACATCAGAAAGAAGCCGGATATTACGAAGCTGGCAGCTAAAGAGATCGCCATGAGCCGTAGCACACGCAAAACCCCGATCATGGGATGGACAACCTGCCGTAGCGAGCGGGACGATAAACAGATCTGGCATCGCCGTTGGCGTGCTCATCAACGCACAGCGCTGGCCTCCACTCCGCTGGATGATGAAGACGGCAACCTGCCTGAGTCTGTAAAGCAGCTCAGTGATGTCTGGGCCATGGGCAAGGATGGTCGCCAATACTGGCCGCTCTCCAGCCAAGAAAGAACCGCCAAGCGTTTCGCCCGCCAAAAAGGCCGCATCCGAGCTTCCAGTGCAAGGCACTGGAAGCTCGGATGCGGCACAAGTTTATGGGGAAGTAGCCTATGGGTAGAGCGTTAAAAAATTCTCCCAACATCGAATATTACATTGAGCTAAAACCAGCCGTAGTCGAGGCATATTTTGCTTTTCGCACCCCAAGGAAGGAGGGCAAGCGTGAAATCTCTGCGGATGATTTCAACAGTGTTGCTTTTGAAGGGACCATCATCTTGAGTGGAACACGTAAAATTGCTCTGGAAACCATCGTGATACTCACGCTACATGACGCAGGCAGTGATAAACGTACTGGTGGTCTTTTGCAAAAACGCAAAAATGGGACGTTTGAACTATTTCTTTATATCAAGCAGGAACTCTTTTTCCGCATCTTTGATTACATCAGAGATGGAACCATCAAATATGTCAGGGCGTTTGGGAATGAATTGTACAGGGGGTCCGCCGCAATATATGACACCGATTTTTCTTTTTCCTTGGACCAAGGGTAGGCGGCAACAAGTATACGCACCAAGGCGGGCCCCGTCAGACTTTTTAAATTATTTTAGGTGTATTTGCTCTATAACCTGTCCTATTTTTTCGAACTCTGCATATGTTAACGACTTAGGATGTGTCTCTGGTGAGTAGAACAAAAATGGTTGTATTTGTGGATTCGCGGATGGATCCATAGATAGAATGCGAGCTAATTTTGACTTTTGCTCTTGAGTAAGGTTTTGATTGAACAACGTTGCGCACTGCTTGTTGGAAAATACCCAGCGAATATCGCCAAACATGAGAGCTTGTTTGGGATAGCTGTAAATGAAAATAGCAGATATTTTTTCAAAAACATCATTTGATATTTTAAATTTTTTTCCAATATCCTTGTAGCGTAATAGTCCGTTTATAGGGTTATCAAGAAGCGAAAGCGGTTCTATGTAATTTAAGTGAGGAATTTCTCTATGCGTCCAGTTAATATGTAAAATATTGAAATGATTTTTATGCAATGCCGACGTAAATTTACTTGCAGCACTATTCAAAAAATCTTTTAGTTGAATAATATTCGGCAATTCAACCTGCAACTCAAGTTCACTACATAAAATTATTAGATCTTCCCTCTTGCTGTATTCGATTGCCATGCTTGGTATTATAAATGATTTTTTCGGATCAATCATTTCATCAAGTTGCCCAACAATACTTTTCACTTCAACATCAAAAATATAATCCTCTTCAGCGTATAACATCTCACCAGGGACTTTGCCGGGAATCATAAATCTATTCTTAATACAGTATTCTGGATTCTTTTTTCTAGAATCCCCTCCCTGTTTTGGTTCATAATCAACGCTTGGTTTTCCGCATAGTGTTAAATAAGTAAAAACGTGAATTTCATGTAAGGCCGCAAAGAACTGGTCTTCACTATAATTATTTTTCCCAGCTGAGATAGGCTGGAAAAAACGGACGCCATAGTTCATATCCATTGAGGAGGTTCTATGACGAAAGCACCACGGGGACGTTATTCACAGGAATTGAGGCAGCAAGCCGTCACCATGGCGGTTGATGATGGTTTTGGCGTAACGGAAACAGCGCGAAGGTTATCTATTCCAATGAAAACCTTGGCGAATTGGGTTACGCATTACCGACAGGACAAGCACGAGTTCGCCTTGAAGCCGGGCGTGAATGAGCAGGATGCGGAGTTGGCGCGACTGAAGAAAGAAAACGCCCTGCTGCGTATGGAGCGCGACATTCTAAAAAAAGCGGCGGCGTACTTTGCCAAGGAGTCGCTGTGAGGTACGCCGCAGTCAGCGCTTTGCGACACCTATATCCCGTCCGGTTTGTTTGCCTGGTTTTGCACGCATCTGTCAGTGGATACTATGCCTGGCTCAAACGCTACGCGGCCCCATCACGTAAGACAACTCGCCTGGAGGCCGATGTTCTGGCTGCCCACCAGAGAACACGCGGCACATACGGCGCGGAACGGTTGCACCGGGAACTCGTAGCAAGCGGCTGTGCCGTCAGCCTCTGGAAGGTCAAGCGGCTACGCCGCAAACTGGGCCTCGTCTGTAAGCGCAAACGGCGGGTTATCCGCACCATGGAATCAAATCACGCGCTGCCGGTCGCTCCCAATCTTTTAAACCGTAACTTCGCGCCGGGCGAACACAACCGCGTGTGGGTGAGTGACATAACCTATATCCCCACACGGCAGGGCTGGGTATATCTTGCCGGAATCAAGGATTTACACAGTCGGGAAATTGTCGGCTTCAGCATGGCCGAACGTATGGACACCGGACTTGTCTTGGCTGCATTAACGAAGGCGGCGCGCTTGCATCGCCCGCCTGTGGGACTGATTCTGCATTCGGATCGCGGCAGCCAGTATTGCACGCAGCCTACCAAGAAAAACTCCGCTCATACGGTCTGGTCTGCTCCATGAGCAAAAAAGGGGATTGTTACGACAACGCACCCATGGAAAGCTTCTGGGGCTTGTTGAAAAATGAGTTGGTCCATCGCAAAAGCTATAGCTCACAGGCTGAAGCCATTACGGATATAAGTGAGTATATTGAGGTTTTTTATAATCGACAAAGACGTCAGGCAGCACTTGGCTATCTCTCACCAGCGGCGTTTGTCAGAAGCAGGATGATGAAACCAAAACTGCCGGTTGCCGCTTAACATGGCGTACGAAATTGACGACCTATCTCAGTCGGCAGCAACGCTGAAGACGCAGAGGAGTCGAGGTGGCGGTTTGCCTTATATCAAACATGGCAAACAAGTCTTGTATTCCCGCACGTCGTTGCTCGACTATTTTGTATCCTGCAATGCTTCTGGGCTGGGCCATGAAACATAGTTTGCTGCAGGACTGACGATCCATTCATAAAGCCAGTCCAAATCCATCTTTCTTTTTAGCCAACACTCCCAGATTATTGCTACCCGCCATCCAGATGCCAATAATATAGTTTCAACACGCAAATCTCTGCCTTCATTTTCAGCAAATTTTGTCTTCCACTTTTGGATATTTGTTTTTGGGATTGTTGTGTACTTGCATTGTTTGTGCCTGTGCCAAAAGCATCCGTGGACAAAGATTACCACTTTATATTTACGTAACACTACATCTGGAGTATAGCCCAATATTTTGGTCTTCAATCTATAACGAAAACCCCGTGCGTGCAGATTCCTTCTCAGAGCAAGCTCCGGCTTGGTGTCTGATGAACGGATTCCGGCCATCATGCGAGAACGAGTTGCGGGGGAAACGACATCCATGTATTCTCTTTGGGTAAAACTATGATAGGAATTAGTTGATGCAGACTACAAAAATAGTTGATTTATTTGCAGGGCCCGGAGGTTTGGGAGAAGGTTTTTCTTCTCTCCGGGTGAATGGTGCATACCCTTTTAAAATAGTCGTATCCGTCGAAAAAGACAAATTTGCCCAACGCACTCTGAAGCTTCGCGCGTATTCACGATTGCTAAGACGACATGGAAGGCCGTTGGATACTCTATATGCGTACTACAAGGGGTCAACCAATTCTCCAGTGGCATCTAAGGATGAAGACCTCTGGGATGAGGCCGGTTCGGAGGCTCTTTTACTTGAATTGGGTGAACCCAAAGACAATATTTTTCTCTATGAGCGGATTGCCAAATTGATTCCTAACGACGAACATTGGGTTTTAATTGGAGGCCCTCCTTGCCAGGCATACTCCGTCGTTGGACGTGTTCGCTCAGGTGCCAACAACGTAAAGGACCCTCGCCATTATTTGTATCAAGAATATCTAAATGTGATCAGACAATTTCGACCATCAGTATTTGTTATGGAGAATGTCAGGGGACTTCTCTCTTGCCAATTAGATCATAAACATATCATCCATCGTATTCTTGAAGATTTGGCACGCCCGGGAAAGAGTGAGCGTAGTGTCGAAAACTACAATTACACCATACATTCTCTGGTTGCAGACACGTGTTACGAACCTGGCATGAATGCATCTGATCTCGATCTGAAAAAATTTATTGTCCAGTGTGAGAAATATGGAGTGCCTCAAGCGCGGCACCGGGTAATATTGGTGGGAGTTCGAGAAGATATTACATTTTCTTTGCCCAAGTTGCAGCCTTCACTGTCAAATACAGTTTGGGATGCCATAGGGGATATGCCTTCACTGAGAAGTGGCATCTCCCGCCAAATGGACTCCATAGATGTCTGGAAAAATATTGTTATCGAAGCCTGCACATCTATGTCCCAACATGCGAGTGAAGCCAAGAGCCATCGTCTTGCACAACTGCTTCACCTCACCGCGAAAGATGTTGAGCAGAGAACTCTTTCCCGGGGGGGGCAATGGATCCCTGGAGACTATGCTCATCTTCCTACTCGTGGAACCGCTTTACATGAATGGTTGCGAGATACAGAACTTGGCGGTTGGCTAAATCATGAAACACGCTCTCATATGGCCAGCGATTTGCGGAGGTATGCATATGTGGCGGCCTTTGCGCGTGCCAAAGGTAAAAATCCTCTTGCCGCCAAAGACTTCGATTTCCCTGGCTTGCCTCCGGAGCATGCCAATTGGGACAGCGGGCATTTTGATGACAGGTTCAAAGCCCAATTGGAAGCTCGCCCCTCGACAACTATTACAAGCCATCTGGCCAAAGACGGACATTCGTTTATCCATCCGGACCCGACGCAATGCCGCAGCCTGACGGTACGTGAAGCAGCACGGCTTCAAACGTTTCCCGACAATTATTTTTTTGAAGGCCCACGGACAGCACAATACGTACAGGTCGGGAACGCTGTCCCCCCGTTGCTGGCGCGTCAAATAGCTGAAAAGGTATGGGCAGTATTGAAATTTACTCATGGAGCGGGGAATTATTAGCATAATCTCCACCCCCTCTCCGGAGGCAATCTCTAATTAGTACGGAGCGTTGTCCAATGGCCAGAATGCATCCACTTCCTCCCAGTGCGCACTCCATGTCGACGTCATTGCGCGATCTCGGGTATTCGCTTGAAACTGCTGTAGCAGATATTGTGGACAACAGTATTTCTGCCGAAGCCACCGAAGTGGGTATTATCTGTGACGTGTCCTCGGATATCCCCATTCTTGCTATCTGGGACAATGGTTGTGGTATGAACGAAGAGGATCTGCTTGTTGCGATGAGACATGGCGCTCTTGGGCCGGAACAAAAAAGAAATAAGATGGACCTTGGCAGGTTTGGCCTTGGCCTCAAAACGGCCTCTTTTTCTCAATGTCTCAAACTTACTGTTGTCAGTGTCCAGGATGGCCAATGGTGTGGAGCCGAATGGGATCTCGACCTTGTCAAAGAAACTGACGATTGGCTGATATCCGTACTCGAAGAAACAGACATTGCAGATGTCCCTTTCATCAACCAGTTGGGCAGCAATGGAACCTTAGTGTTATGGAGAAAGCTGGATCGACTTTTTGATGAAAGCCAAAAAGATAATCACGATGAAGTGGTTAATGAAAAGCTCGATATCCTGGAAAAGCACCTGGCTCTCGTATTTCACCGTTTCCTTGATGGTGAAATAAGAGGAAGAAAGCGCCTCTCACTAAGCATCAACGGGCATCCCGTCGAAGGCTTTGACCCTTTTTGCAGAAAAAGCGGTTCACAACTTCTTCCCCCGGAAACCGTTCACCTTGGAGCCGAAGAAGTATATCTTCAAGCTTATATCCTCCCTCATCATTCTCGCCTGTCAGCACGTGAAGAAGCTTACTACCAAAGCCGTAGTGAATTTCTCTCCAATCAGGGAGCTTACGTTTACAGAAACGGACGGCTGATGGCATGGGGTGATTGGTTTCGCCTTATTCCCAAAGGCGAAACAAGCAAATTGGCCAGAGTTCAGATCGATTTTTCCAACACTCTGGATGACGCCTGGACCATAGATATCAAAAAATCAACCGTAAGGCCGCCATACCTTGTGCGTGAGCGCTTGAGGCAAATACTTCCCCAAATTTCCGAAAGCAGCACAAGAATACATCGTGGGCGAGGACAAAAGCTGTTCAGCGAAACCAAAGCTCCCATCTGGGAGAGATTCGCAGAACAAAACGGCTCCATCCGCTATGCCCTGAATAGAGATCATGCCCTTATCGCAACCTTGAAGTCAAAATTTTCGGATGCCGAAAACAGAATATTGGAAGTTTTGTTGGAAGCAGTGGGGTCTTCTGTCCCTGTAGAAATGATCTATTCCGATTTCTCCATGCATCCAAGAAAACTGGATATGAGTTCTTTGTCTGATGAAGAGAGCTTGGCCAAGCTGAAGGAAGTACATTTTGCTCTTTTTGGAACGGATCCACTGGAGCGAGAAAAGTTCCTGGAGGTTGTCCAGTCTTTGCGTCTGGTGGATGGCAGAACGGATCTTGTTGAAAAATACATCCGGGAGGGGTGTTATGAGTAATTCGGCATTGGAAAAAGAAAAACAACTCGCCAGTTCTCTTATCTCTCTTCTTGGAGACAAAACGCCTCCCCCCACAAGGGAGGAGGTAGAAGAAAAAGCCAAAATACTTGCTCAACTTTCCGGTTTTGTTGGAGACATTGCAAACGTTGTGGAACAGGCGCTAGTGGCAATCGACTCGCGTATGGGACAGGGCGTCTCCATTGTAGATACAGAGACTCCTCATGACGAAGAATGGATGCTGAAAAGAAGCATCTCCTGGATATATTCCGAAGCCTATGAAAAATATTTACGCCAGGAGGGCTGGGCACCACAGGTCGTACAAGCCCTGAGTGATACTGGCGGACGCATCCTTGGTCATCTGCAAGATCCCTTGAGTGAAGGGGCATGGGACCGCCGGGGCCTAGTTATAGGACACGTCCAGTCGGGAAAAACCGCAAACTACATGGGGCTGGTGGCCAGAGCTGCCGATGCAGGTTACAAATTTATTATTGTTATTGCCGGTATCCATAACAATTTGCGCAAGCAAACCCAGGAACGGATGGACGAAGGGTTTATCGGGCGGTCCAGCGACCCTGGCAACCGAGTCATTGTTGGCGTAGGCAGATTTTCTTCCGACTTCCCCCACCCGGCCACGCTTACCAACATCAACGAAGACTTCAACAAGAATACTGCCGAGAAAAGTGGCTGGAAACTGAATGACTTCAGCAAGCCCATTGTTCTGGTGATCAAAAAGAACGTAACTACACTCCAGGCACTGCACAAATGGCTGAAAGAGCTGAATTCGAAAAATGGGCAGATAACCGATGTCCCGATGTTGATGATCGACGACGAGGCGGACAATGCTTCGATCAACACAAACAAGCCGGAGCTTGATCCAACAAAAACAAACGCGTGGTTACGTCAAATTTTGAATCTTTTCGCCAAATCCTGTTATGTAGGATACACCGCAACTCCTTTTGCCAATATTTTTATCAACCCGGAGGCGTACGACCAGGATGTTCGGGAAGAACTGTTCCCGAAAGATTTTATCTATTCTCTGGATGCTCCCAACACCTATTTTGGTCCCGACAAGGTTTTCCTTGAAGACGAAAGCAGTAGTAAAATATTGCGCGAGATTCGAGATTGTGAAGACTACCTGCCGCTGACACATAAAAAAGATATCCCGCTTACAGAGCTTCCGCCAAGCCTGTACAAGGCATTCAACCAATTCATTGTTGGCAAAACTATCAGAAACTGCCGAGGACAAAACAACAAACATTGCTCCATGCTAGTCAATGTGTCCAGGTTTGTTGCCGTCCAGCGGACGGTTAAAAATATTCTTGCGCTTCACGAAAAAAAGCTAAGAGAAGCAGTAAAAGCAAACTATGCAATGCCGGAAGATATCTCATCAAGAAATAAATACATGCAGGCATTACGTGAAGCTTATGATTCTGAGTTTATAGAATGCGGCGTAGACTGGGATGATGTAAAAGCAAACCTGCTTTCGGCATTCGATACTTTGAAGTTCTTTGTTATAAACAGTAAGTCCGATGAAGTACTCGATTACAAGAAATACGAAAAAGATGGGCACGGACTGACAGCCGTGGCCATTGGAGGCTTGAGCCTGTCACGAGGGTTGACTCTGGAAGGACTTTGGATGAGCTATATGTATCGAAACACGCGCATGTACGATACATTGATGCAGATGGGGAGATGGTTTGGTTATCGGCCTGGCTATGAAGATCTGTGCCGAGTGTATTTGTCACCAGATTCCATAGATTGGTATGGGCATATTGCCGAAAAAACAGAAGAACTACGGCAACAGATAAGGAAGATGCGTAGGGATGGTCTTACTCCTCGTCAGTTTGGCCTTTACGTGGAAACTCACCCGGAAAAGCTTTTGATCACTGCAGCAAACAAAATGCTAAGTGCCGCCAAGATAAAAATTCGACAAAATCTGAGTGGCAGACTTGTTGAAAGTTATATCTTGCCTACGGACAACAGAACAAACATCAAAAACGAAAATTTGATTGAAGAGTTTTGGACAAATGGTCTTGCCGCTCAGATTGTTCCGACAGAGAAAGGATGGTGGGCCAAGGATGTTAATGTTGCAGTAATCGAAGATTTTCTGGAGAAATTTGAAGCCCATCCAGACATGGCCGATGCCAAATATGCCGCAACGTTATACCTGCATGAAATCTCCGACCTGCACCCCAAAGGCGATGTAGTTTTTGTTTCTCTCAAAGATAATGGAGAAGAGGGAAGCCAATACAAGCTGGGAGCTCAAAAGCGTACAGCAAAACCTTGGGAAGGAACGGCATGGCGAACAGCCAAAAATCGAGTTGCCAGCCGTGGGGATGAAAAACTGGGACTTACGCCAGAGCAGATAGAGAAAGCGCGTTTGCTGGCCCAAGAATACAATGAGCAAGATCAAAAAATGAGTGGCAAACCGTCTGACGTGCACTATCGTGAAGTGAGGAACAAGCCGCTACTGATGGTGCACATACTGGAATTTCCGGATGTTGCGTATCGGCGCGTACCGGCATTTGGTATCAGCTTCCCCTTTGGAGACTACTCGCACACCGTTGAGATAGCTGCAAACAGGGTCTGGGTTCAGAATATGCAGGGTGTATTGGACAATCCGGAAGACGAGGAGGATTTCGATGAGTAATTCCTTACCGTGGGACGAGATTGCAACACCGGAGAGAGACTATAATGTCAGACTCATTCCTGATGGAAGTGTAATTCCTGCCTATTGGGGAAAGGATGTTCAGGGAAAACTTCTCTTTTTGATTTCACTGACAGGCGATCACCGCAATCTTTTCGTGCAAGAAAAGATTACCGTGAAAGGCGTGGACACAGACCTCCGCCAAGATCCTGCAACGGACTGTCAATTGTTGGTCTTAACTCTCGACAGGCAAGTTGACTGCGATCTTTTTCATGCTTTGTGCAAAAGCCTGTTCCATAGCCTCATAGAAGTGCACCGTCCGGATGTAGCAATTTCTGTGGCCATGCAGCACTTGAAGCGATGGCGAACCTTTTTGTCCGGACAAAATTCTCGACTCTTAACCATTCAGGAATACCGTGGCCTTTTTGCCGAACTTGTCTTTTTGAACAAGCTGCTTGAGGTCGGTTTGAATCCTGCCTCAGCAGTGATGGCGTGGACAGGTCCGGAATGGGTACATCAAGACTTTATCTATTCAGGAAGGGCCGTTGAAGTGAAAGCGCTCTCCAGCTCCGATCGTAGCACAGTACGGATTTCCTCCGAAGATCAACTGGAGTCTATTGAAGAAAAACTCTACCTTCTCACTCTGACTCTTCAAGAGTCTCGGGACAACCATGTAGCTTTGTCGCTCAATGCGCTTGTGACACATATTCGTGACCTGTTACAGAGAGAAAGCCTGGAAAGCTTTGACAGCAAGCTTGCAGCAAACGGGTATGCCCCCCATCACGAGTATGAAACCCCCAAATTGGTAACAACTAACAAGAAGGCCTACCTTGTCGAAAAAGACTTCCCCAAGGTGGTTCGCTCCATGTTACCTGCCGGAGTCAGATCAGTATCATACCAGCTTGAGTTGGAAAAAATAGAACCGTTTTCCTGTGCCTTTGAAACTCTCTTGGAGGCGCTCTAGATGGAAATGTCTCTACAGGACTTTTTTCATGAGTTCAGACAGGAAATTTTCGCTGGTGGAGCCGCCAACAACAACTTCCATTTGCAAGAGTTTGTCGATTTTTTCGTCAAGGATCTGGCTGAAACAGGCTTTGTGGAAGACGTTGAATTTTGTCACTATCGGGCCCCGCGAGGGATGCGCGTCGATGGCTACTGGTTTGACGAGGAAGGAACTCTGTCTCTTTTTATTGCCGACTATGAATCGAGGATGGAGCTACTTTCCCTGACCCAGACAGATATAACGGCCATTTTCCGCCGGCTTGTCAATTTTTTCGAATCAAGTGGCAAAAAGCGACTTTGGCAAGAGCTAGAAGTTACTTCGCCAGAGTATTCTTTAGCCAGACAGATTGAAGACCGATTGGGCAGTCTCAGAAAAATCAATCTGTTTTTGTTATCCGAACGAGCCCTCAGTGAACGAGTAAAAGAGCTTGAGTCTGAAGTCGTCTGCGACAAACCAATTTTTTACCATGTATGGGACATGGCACGCCTTTACCGACAATACAGTGCTCGCGGTCGTAAGGAGCCTCTGGACCTCGATTTTCTGCAAATGTTCGGACATGGCCTCCCGTGTCTTCGTGTAGACCTGCAAGCGGACAACTACCGTTCCTACCTTGCGGCCCTGCCGGGAAACGTTCTTGCAAAACTGTATGGAGACTATGACAGCCGTTTATTGGAGCAAAACGTCAGAACATTCCTTCAGGCACGGGGTAACGTAAACAAGGGCATTCGCGAAACCATTCTCAACTCGCCTACCATGTTTTTTGCTTACAACAACGGGATAACTGCAACCGCTCAAGAGGTTGATGTCGATCAGGGAAAAGAAAGCCTTGTCATAACCAGGATACGAGACCTCCAGATCGTGAACGGTGGTCAGACAACAGCATCTCTTTTTCATACGCAAAGAAAAGACAAGGCATCTCTGGATCAGGTCTTTGTCCAGATGAAACTGTCAGTTATTGATCCGGAAAAAAGCGAAGAAATCGTCCCCAAAATTTCCGAATATGCCAACACGCAAAACCCTGTCAAAGCAGCAGACTTCTTCTCCAATTCCCCATTCCACCTCAGAATGGAGGAATTTTCACGCCGGGTATTGGCTCCGGCTCATTCCGGAGCCCAGAGAGAAACCAGGTGGTTTTATGAAAGAGCACGTGGGCAATACGCAGAAGCGCAAAGCAAGCTTACTCTTGCAGAACAGCGAAAGTTTAAAGCAATTTTCCCGAAGAATCAGCTATTTACCAAGGAAGATTTGGCAAAATATGAAAATGTCTGGGATGAGCACCCCAAGTATGTGAGCAAGGGACGCCAAAAAAACTTTGCTCAATATGCTACCAGAATCGGAAAAACATGGGATGTATCGCCAGAGGATTTTAATGAGCAGTATTTCAAACGCATTGTAGCCAGAGCCATAATATTTCGTGAAACAGAACGCATTGTTTCGGCCCAACCCTGGTACAGGCCAGGCGGAAGTCTACGCTCCTATATTGTTTATTACAGTCTTGCCTGCTTGGGAGAACTTGCCCATCGCCACAAAAAGGCCATCCCGTTTGCCCTAGTTTGGATTCAACAGGATATCCCAGATGCCTTACGAGAAGCAATCGCCGCGTGTGCTTCCTTTATCAATGACCACATAACCCAGCCCTCGGATAACCTTCCCCGAGACTCGGAGTGGTTCAAGAAAGATATCTGTTGGAGTACTCTGAAAGATGACATTTCGACCCTTGAAGCAAGACAGTCGGAAAATTTCCGGAGCCTGCTTGTCTCCAGAGAAGAGGAAAAAGAACAGAATCGGAATGCCGTGAAGGTACAATTGGTAGATGATGGAATAGCAGCACAGAAGCTGGTGGTCAGCATTCCAGCACCACACTGGCAGCGTATCATGAACGAGCTGTCTGCAAAAAAGCTTCTTTCTGAGAAAGAATACGGAATTCTTGCTGTAGCGACACAGCTTCCTTCAAAGATTCCGTCCGAAAAGCAATGCCGTATTTTGGTAGAAATACTTGAGAAGGCAAAGTGCGAGGGGATTACTATTGGGTAGAGAATTTTAGTGCAACTACAAGACAAGACAGTGAACAATGCTTAGTAGATGACATTGAATTTGTAATAAACTCAAAAGGTATTATTATAATTTTGTATTTTTGAAGGCAACACAATGCAACAACAAAGCACAGGGACACAGTGCTGGCTGTCATCCCTGTGCTTTGTTGTTTATGCTTACACTTTATCGCTTGTTTTTTCTTGCTTTCCTAGCATGTTCACCAACTCCGCTATGTCCTCCGCCTTCCAGGCAGTTGTGCGCGGGCCGAGTTTGACGGGTTTGGGGAAGCGGCCAGTTTTGCAGCCTTCCCACCATGCGCTTTTGCTGATGGGGACAAGTTGTAAGATTTGGGGAAGACGGAGAAATCCGACGGTCGGGACTGTGGTCATGGTAGTCATAGTTACACCTCCTGAATGGTCTTTGACTCTTACAGGAAACGTATCATGACTTTTTTAGCGGACTATATCGGCTTCAAAAAAGCGTTGTTTGAAAAGGTACTACATTGCACAGGGCTGTACTGTGTGGACAAAAAAGTGTTGACAGATTTTTAATATTAACTTCAAAAATATTCAGCTCGCTATGAAGACGGCAAGTCGCCATCATCTCCCTTCTCATGCTGGTTAGACATGCTAAACCAGTACCGATCACAAATAAATTTATGATTTTCAAGTTCAAATGATACAGGCTCAGCTTTTATCTTGCTGATGTCGGCACGCTTTTCTGAGATTGCTTTATGCATGAGCAAAAAAGTATTTGCATGAGGTCCAATTTCTGTTCTTAGTCGCGAAAAATATGGATAATTTGCAATGGCGATAGATGGGTGCTTGGGATAGTAGCCATACCCTTCTATATAAGATACTTCTCTTGATACAACAAAAAATAACACTATTACATAATCAGATTTGCTTTTTATCTTGAACGTACGCGTTGCCTGCTCAGAGCTCACAGTCTTGAACCACTTTTCAACATTATATGCCCATTTGTCTGTTTCTTCTGATAGATTTTTTGCCTTGCTTCGCAGTTCCTGAACACTAGTCGTTCTATAGTCCTGCCATTTGAGCTGAAATACAGCCAAAGTATTTGTTATAACGTCAAATATGGAAGCATCCACATCTGTCAGTATTTTTCCAGATGGAGCTTTAAGCTTTATATTACTATCAAGACATTGAAACCTGTTTCCACCAAAAAATCTGTAAATATCGTCCCGGAGCATTTTTTCCTGATGCTTAATCAGTAGATTGTATGCCTTCGCTTCATTCTTTGCCAAAACTCGTTTGATAAATCCAAACGGATTTTTACCTAATGATGATATTGGTCTTATGTATAGCCCATTTCCCATATCAACTAGAAGCGGCATATCAAAGTTTTTGCCATTTGCAACGATATCGTATGTTCGATCATTTAGCGTAATAATATTCAATATTTTTTGAATTTTTTTTGGTTCAATACCATATAGAAATCTTGTCCCGTTGATAATGTCGTCTGATATTGACCAAATTGTTATGCTGAAATCTATGTCTATACTGAAATCTTTTTTCTCCATTGCATAAAATATAAATCTAGAATGAATCATATGTGTTGCAACTAATTGCGCAACGACAATTGATAAATCCAGCGCGCTTATATCGTCAAACAATATACAATTACTATCTACACCTGCATCATGCATCCATTTCCTGACTTGATCATATGCCTGTTCAAACATTGTTAAACAAATATTGTCAGACGCATTGTAGCCTAGTATGTTTCCCCATCTTACGGGATAAGGAAATATCGCCTCTCTGAATTCACCTGCAAGAGCCTTGGCATCTTTATAAATTCTATCTCGCCTCAGCAGAGCTCCGTATTCAAAGTCTTTAATCAGGTCATCAATGCTGCCCTCTACATGTGGAGCCCATTTTTTAAAGTAAGATTTTTTATATTCATATGGTTTATAATAAAAATCATTCATATAACTTAAATCATATTGGTCCATAAATTGAATTTCTGTTCCTGGGCGTGCATTGACATGCCACTCACTTTGTTCATTTTTTACGATATCAAGTAGCCCAGCTTTATATTCCTCTTGAAACCTGTCCAATATCGCTGAATAGCCAGCACCATGCAGGTAATTCATTTCATATTGCTTAAGGATTGGAGTCCACTGAGCAGCTGGAAATCCTTTAAGTTTTTTTAGAGATCCATACAGTGATTTGACAACACGGGGCCAGGAACACTGCATTACATGCAAAGCCCATGCGGATAGTCGTTTATCCTCAGGAAATAAATCATTTAGAAGAAACCAGTAGTCATATGTTCTGATGAGTTCGATAAAAAATAGGCTCTTGTCTTGTTCTTCTTCAGGAATGGCGCGTTGCATGTTTTCAAGAATGGAATTTTCAAGGCGCTCAAGCTCTTCAAGAAGATCTTTTGGTGTTGGCATAATCACCTCTATAGCATAGTTCTTAAACAAACATTACATACTCTTTAAGCCTTCGCCCTCAACTCATCCAGGTAATCTGCATATTGTTGGAGCAGTGCCCGGCGCTCTGCCAAGGCGGTACGCATGCTTGTCTTGTGGTAAGCCGCTTTGACCTTGTTTTGCTCGACGTGGGCGAGTTGCAGTTCCACAGCCAGGGATGACGCGCCGAGGATGTTGTAGGCCGTGGTGGAGAACAGGCCACGGAAGGCGTGGGTCACAAATCTGTTTCCATTTTCCGCAGTATAGCCCATTTTCCTAAAAGCCTGAATCAGGGCCATGCTGCTGACGGCTTTGCCCTTGCCTTTGGTAGAGGTGGACGGAAACACCAGCTCTTGTTGGCCGGAAAACGCGTACATTTTTTTGAAAAGTGCAACAGCCTGGCGCGGCAGCGGCACAAGATGAGGCAGGCCCTTTTTCATGCGTTCAGCCGGGATAACCCATTCTGCCGCATCAAGGTTGAACTCGCTCCATTTCGCTTCCAGGAGTTCGGAGGGGCGTACTGCGCAATAGGGGGCCAGTTGCATGGCCGTGGCAACGGGAATGGTCCAACGGGTTCTGTGTTCCTCTAAGCTTCGCAGCAGTTGGCCAACATCTTCCGGGCCAAGCTCTTCAGAATACAGGCTCTTTTTCTTCCGTTTGGGCATTTGCTCTTTGTACCAGCTCAGCCTGACGATGATATCCGGATTCTGGATTAAGCCTTTAGCCAGAGCGTATTTGAAAACGCTGACGATCAAAGTATGCACACGCCGGGCAACTTCAAGCGAGCCTCGTGAAATAACGTGTTTCAGTGCGTGCTCGATGTCATTGACCGTAATTTTGTCAATCGATAGATCGCCAATGACGGGATAGACGTTGGCGGCAAGGCGTCCCCGGTTTTGCTTGCCCGAACGTCCTTCCCATTCCGCCATTTTCAAATTGAGCCAGGACTCGGCCACATTTTGAAAGGTGTGGACGACGCTGGCCTGGGCTTTTCTGATGAGCTCTTCTTTGCGCACTTGTACCAGGTTCGCGTTTTCTTCTTTCGACAGGTCTCTTCTTGATTCAGCTTCGGCTCGAGCTTCTTTGATCCCCATTTTGGGAAACTGGCCCAGGCTGACAATATTCTGTTTGCGCTTTCCGTCAGGAGTGAGGGTGTCGTATCTGAGGTACCAGGTCTTTTTGCCTTTGGCGGAGATCTGGAGGTAAAGCGACTCGCCAACCGGCACTCTTTGCACCTCGCCAGTCGCCTTCAGGTTGGTTAAAAATGTGTGCGAAACAATCGGGGTAGATCTTCGGGTAGATGGCGTTATCGTCTTCATATTCCATCCTTTTTTCAGGGTTTCTTTCCTTGGGTATATAAAATTTTTGCAAGTTTTTATCTACCCCGGTTATATACCCGCACAAGATGGATTGTGTATATATTCGCTGGACGTCGCTGGAAAGAAAAAGTCCGGAAAGCTGCTTTATTGCTTGCTTTCCGGACTTTATTGGACTGTAAGAAACATAAAAATGGCGGAGAGGGTGGGATTCGAACCCACGTGCCCCGATTAAGGGACAACTCGATTTCGAGTCGAGCGCGTTACGGCCAGCTTCGCTACCTCTCCGCAGGTCAGGGCGTTGCGCCCGCGACCGGAAGGCTGTCTATAGCGCATCTTTTTTTGAATGGCAATGGCCAGGCGTTATAGTGGACTACCTGCGTTCCAGCGCGGTCATCACTTCCAGAGCGTCCGCCTGTTCCGGGTCATCGTGCAGTGCGCGCAGGGCCATTTCTTCTGCCTTCTGGCGCTTGTGCCAGACGAGATACAGCTTCGCCATCTTGCCATAGGTGGAAGGGTGCCCGCCAAAGGTTCGCAGTACCGCCCTGTAGACGGCCTCGGCCTTTTCATATTCGAGCAGTTCCATCCAGGAGGCTACCGCACCAGTATAGGCGGCAGGGTCGCGCTGTTGTTTGGCAATGGCTTCTTCATATGTTTCGGCGGCTTCCTGATGCAGACCTGCGGCGGCAAAAATCTGGGCCACCTGAACGCGGATGCCGTCTTCCTGACGGAATTCTTCAATCACACGCTTGAGAAAGGCGCGCCCCTTGGCGGTCTGCCCTTCGCGTATAAATTGCAGGCCGGTATCAATGAGATGTTTTTTTCTTGCCCTACGGGCTGTGGCTTCTGCCTGAACGCAATTTTCGGATTCTTTTTGCAGAATCTTGGCAAGGCCGTCCATCACTGTGGCCAGTGCCGCTTCCTTGCCCTGTTGAAAGGGAATGTTTTTGGGATTGCCCGTCCGGGCCGGGTCCAGCAGTGGCTGCATGCACGGATGGTGCACCAGCGTGGACAGAAAATCATTGACCTGGCTGTCCAGTTCCGTCCGGGCCGAGCGCAGCATCTTGACCTCGGCCATGCGCCGCAGAGCCTCGCACATGACCAGGAGCGAACGCTCCACCTCATCCTTGCGCAGATACCCTAGGGCTCTTGCCACATTTTCGCGTATGTCCTTGGGCGCGGTTGTCAGCATGTCGGCTCCGTCTGTCGCCAGTGTGCCTGTACGGTTTTCTCGCTCTGCTTCAGAATTTCAAAAGCCGCCCGAGGCAGCAGAAAATCCACCCTCCGGCCTGCCAGCCACAAGCTGCGCAGGCGCGACGCGCTCACGTCCAGCCAGGGCAAGGGCAGAAAATGCGCCAGCCCGCCGCCGGGCAGGCCCATACAGGGGCCGTCGCCCACAAGGGGGGCGCGCTCGCGGGCTTCGGGCCACAGCCGCTGCGCCGTGGCGATCACGTCCCGCGCGGCCTGCCCGTCGCGCGGCACCACAACAAAGTTGCACAGGCCCGGCAGTTCCAGCCCCCTGTGCCAGGTGGGCAGCAGGGCAAAGTCCGGGCTGCCCAGGATGAAATACAGTTCTGTTTGCGGCTCGACCTCACGATAGGCCAACAACGTGTCCCATGTATAGGATGGCCCCTGCCGTTGCCCTTCAAGCCTGTTGCAACGCAGAAAGGGCAGGTCGGTGATGCTGGCTTCAACCATGCGGGCGCGCAGATCAAAGGGCAGCATGCCTGTCATGGTTTTGTGCGGCGGCACGGCGCAGGGCACGAGATCCACGCCGGTCACCAGGGGGGTCAGGGCTTCGGCGGCCTCAATGGCCAGACGCAGATGCCCCACATGCGGGGGATTGAAGCTGCCGCCCAAAATGGCCCGGCCGCGCGGGCCTGCCCCCACGCGGGAAACCGCCCCGCCGGAAACTGTGGCATGGGGAGCCGCCGCGCCGGAACCCGAACCATCGGAACCCGAACCGGCCGCCGTCTCGTGTGAGCCGAGGTTCGCCGTCACTACTGCCGCACCTGCCCCTGGCCAAGCACCACAAACTTGGTGGTGGTCAGTTCTTCCACCCCCATGGCCCCGTATGCGTGCAGCTTGGAGGTGGAGATGCCGATTTCCGCCCCAAGGCCCAGCTGGCCGCCATCGTTGAAGCGGCTGGACGCATTGACGGCCACCATGGAGGCGTCGGCCTCGCGCAGAAAGCGCATGGCCTTGGCGTGGTCGTTGGTGCAGATGATTTCCGTGTGATTGGAGCCGTAGCGGGCAATGTGATCCAGGGCTTCGTCCATATCCTTAACCACGCGCACGGCAAGGATGAGGTTGTGGAACTCCTGCCCGAGATCCTCGGGTTTCTGGGGCACGACGCTGCCTGCGGGAGCCTTGCCCATAAGCGGCAGGGCAGTGGCGTCGGCGCGAAATTCCACACCGGCGGCGCCGAGCTTTTCCGCCACCATGGGCAGAAAGCGCGCGGCCACGTCCTTGTGAACCAGCAGGCATTCCAGCGCGTTGCACACGCCGGGGCGCTGCACCTTGCCGTTGAACACGATGTCCAGAGCCTTCTCAAGGTCGGCGTCCGGCTCGATATAGGCGTGGCACACGCCCTTGAAATGCTTGAGCACGGGCATGGTGGCGGCCTCGGTCACGGCGCGCACAAGCCCTTCGCCCCCACGGGGGATGATGACGTCAATGTACTGGTCAAGCTTGCACAGGGCGTTGACGGCCTCATGCCCCGGCACGGTCACAAGCTGTGCGGCTTCGGCGGGCAGACCAGCCTGCACCATGGCGTCCTGAAGCGCCTGTGCCAGAGCCGTGTTGGAGTGCAGGGCTTCACTGCCGCCGCGCAGGATGACGGCATTGCCAGCCTTGATGCACAAAATGGCCGCGTCAATGGTGACATTGGGGCGGGCCTCGTAAATCATGGCGATGACGCCGAGGGGAATGCGCATCTTGCCCACCAGCAGGCCGTTGGGGCGCTGCCACTGGCTTTCGGTAGCGCCCACCGGATCGGGCAGGTTGGCGACGTGGGCGCAGGCCGCGCGCATCTCTTCCATAATGATGGGGGTGAGCGTGAGGCGGTCAAGGCGGGCGGAGTCCTGCCCGGCGCTCCTTGCGGCTTCGACGTCACGGGCGTTGGCGGCCAGAATGTCCGCCTCGCGCTCGCGCAAAATTTCGGCCAGCCCCAGCAGAGCCCTGTTTTTGGAATCGGGCGTAGCCCTGGTCATGGCGCGCGCCGCGTTTTTAGCCTGCGCGCCAAGGCGCGCCATTTTTTCCGATGGCGTCATGCGAACTCCTTGTAACAGCGGCTGTGGGCGCGCATTTGCGGTCCTGGCCGGGGATATTTGTTTTGACAGAAGGACCGTTTGTGGCCTATGAAGAAGACTTCCGTCCTGAGTCCGTCCTCAACGTGCGCGCTCTGCTTGCACGCCGGAAATGGCGGCGATCTCGCCCCTAAGGAGTTTTTGATACATGAATCCGCAAAAGAATCAAGGCGCGGACGACGCGCCCCTGCTGCGTGACCTGCAACTGGAAGTAAGCCAGGAGAGTGCGCCTCTTCTGCAATTCATGCTGCGTCATGCCGGTCTTATCGCTGGCGTGCTGGTGCTGTTTCTTCTGGTGCTCATTGGTACCGGCATCTATAACTGGCACGGCGACTCCCGGGCGGAAGAAGCCCGCGACGCCCTGGCGCGCACCCTCATACAGAATCAGGGCGCGGATCAGGTCAAGGCTCTTTCGCAACTGGCGGAGGGCGCCCCCTCTTCCACCCGTTTTGCCGCCTATATGGCCCTGGCGCACAGCGCCCTTGAAAACGGCGATTATGCCACCGCCGCCCAGGCTTACGCCAAGGCCGCCAAAAGCACTGACGGCGCTTTCAGCCTGTCCGCCTCTCTTGGCGAGGCCGGAGCCCTGCTCAAGGCTGGCAAAAACGCCGAAGCCCTGACCCTGCTGCAAGGGCTGCAAAACACCCAGCCCGGCGCGGCCAACGCTCCGCAGCTACGGCAGATGATGGCTGAAGCCGCCATTGCCGCCGGTCAAAATGAACTGGCGGCCCGTACCTATCTGGCCCTGGCCCGTGAGACTGACGGCGTCAACAGCAGCTATTTGCGCGCCCGCGCTGCCGAACTTGACCCCAAGCTGGCCGCTGCGGAAGCCGCGCCCAGCGCTCCGGTCGCCAAGGCCGCTTCGGATGCGGACAAGGGCGGTCAAAAAACCGCGCAGCCAGAACAGGCAAAGCCGTAACGATTTCATACAACAACCCGCAGCATGCACAGCACTGCGGGTTGTTGTGCAATAAAAGCGCGCCACCGGGCGCACCTTGCATTTAGCAGAAGCGGCCCGCGCGCCACGCGTCGGAGCCGGGAGGAAGCATGAGCAACAACCCCCTGTTGCACGGCGCTCACGGTGAGCGTCATTTGTTGTTGGGCAATGAGGCCATAGTGCGCGGCGCCCTTGAGGCGGGCGTGCACATCGTCACCTGTTATCCGGGCACACCTTCATCCGAAGTGCCGGACACATTTCACCGCATCGGCGGCGAAGGGCGCTACCGGCTGGAGTATTCCGTCAACGAGAAGGTCGCCATGGAAGTGGCGGCGGGTGCTGCCCTGGGCGGCGCTCTGAGTCTTGTGACCATGAAGCACGTGGGCCTCAACGTGGCCGCCGACCCGTTGTTCACGGCCGTGTACACTGGCCTGCCCGGCGGGCTGGTGGTGCTCACCGCTGACGACCCCGGCTGCCACTCCAGCCAGAACGAGCAGGACAACCGCTATTACGCGCGCTTTGCCATGCTGCCCTGTTTCGAGCCTGCCTCGGCCCAGGAAGCCAAGGACATGACCCGCGCGGCCTTCAGCCTTGCCCGCCAGCTTGAGCAACCCGTGCTGCTGCGCACCACTACGCGCATCAGTCACATGCGCGGCCCGGTGGATTTTGACGATCTGCCCGCGCCGCAGCCCAAGGTGGACTTCCGCCGCGATCCTGCGCGTTTCGTGCCCGTGCCCGCCGTGGCGCGCAGGCGGCATGTGGCGCTGGACGAAATTGTGGCCCGCGCCCGCCAGATTGCGGAGCAAAGCCCCTTCAATACGGTTACCGAACCCTCAGCGCCCACGGATCTGGGCATCATTGTCAGCGGCGTTTCGCGCAACTATCTGGCCGACGCGCTTGCCTCCAATGACTGGACAGACCGCGTGCGTGTGCTGGAACTGGGCATGACCTGGCCCCTGCCGGAAGAAAAAATCTGCACCTTCCTGAACCAGTGCAAGCGCGTGCTGGTGCTGGAGGAAGGGGAAGACCTGCTGGAGCAGGACATCCGCGCCCTGGCGCAGAAGCGCGGGCTGACTGTGGTCATTGACGGCAAGAACGACATTCTCACGCATCAGGGCGAGTACTCCACCACCCTTGTCACGCGCGATCTCGCGCAGTGGCTGGGGGTTTCCTGTAACGTGCAGGAACCGCGCAGCGCCGAGTCGGATCTGCCGGGCCGTCCGCCCAACCTTTGCCCCGGCTGTTCGCACAGGGCCGTGTACTACACGGTGCGCCAGGTTTTCGGCGACGACGCCTACTACTCCAGCGACATCGGCTGCTACACCCTGGGGCTTCTGCCGCCCCTGCGCACAGCAGATTTTCTTGTCTGCATGGGTTCGTCCATCTCGGCGGGCAGCGGTTTTGCCCGCGCCTCCGAAAAGCCGGTCATCGCCTTTATCGGCGACTCCACCTTTTTCCATTCCGGCATGACCGGGCTGGCCAACGCTGTGTTCAACCAGCACAACGTGCTCATGGTCATTCTGGACAACGGCACCACGGCCATGACGGGGCACCAGCCCAACCCCGGCATGCTGCAGGATGTGCTCGGCGGCATGAGCAGCCACATGGACATAGAGACCATTGTGCGCGGCATGGGCGTGACCGAGGTTGCCAAGGTGCGGGCCTTCAACATCAAGGCTCTGACCAAGACTCTGGAAGAAATGAAGAGCAAGCCCGGCGTACGTGTGCTCATCACCGAAGAGCCCTGCGTGCTGTATGCCCGCCGCCAGCTCAAAAAGACCTCGCCCCAGGTGGCGGAGGTGGCGCAGCAGGGGCCTGAGGCCATGCGCTGCCTTGAGCAGCTTGCCTGCCCCGCCTTTTACCGCAGTGGGGACAATCTGGCCGTGGACGCGACCCTTTGCACGGGCTGCATGGTATGTTTGCAGGTGGCCCCCGGGGCCTTCAAGGCGCGCAAGCGTCAGGGATAGGTGAGAACAATGACTATGCAGAACAACCAGAAGCGCATGCGCGTGTATTTTACTGGTGTGGGCGGGCAGGGTACCCTGACCGCCACGACCCTGCTGGCCCGTACGGCTCTTGAAGCCGGGCTGGACGTTGTGGCTGGCGAGGTGCACGGCATGGCCCAGCGGGGTGGCGTGGTTGAATCGGTCATGCTGCTCGGCGGCTGGCGTTCGCCCAAGCTGGACCTGGGCGAGGCCGACGTCATGCTTGGCTTTGAACCTTTGGAAACCCTGCGCGGCCTGCCCTATCTCAAAAAGGGCGGCGCGGTATTTTCCAGCAGCGATCCCATGCCGCCGTTAAGCGTGTCGCTGGGCAAGGCCGACTATCCCGCCATGAGCCGCATTGAAGCCAGCGTGCGCGAAGTGGCGGGGCTGTGCCATTTCATTCCCTGTCGTGAACTGGGAATACAGGCAGGCTCCGTGCAGAGCGGCAATACCGTGCTTTTGAGCGCCGTTTGCGCATCGGGCGTTTTGCCCTTTGGCGTTGACGCGCTTGAAGCGGCCATTAAAAAGTTCCTGCCGGCCAAGCTTCAGGAAGTGAACCTGCACGCTCTGGAACTTGGCAAGAAGGCCCTCAAGGGCTGATAGCGTCGGTTTTTAGGGAAACGCTGATTTATTCCGTTTGGCGGCGTTGCTTCCCTTTTTTTGAAACAGTCGAGGACGGAAGAGTCCACTCCTGCTTCAAAAAAAGATTGCGCCTTGCCAAACAAAATAACTGCGCGTTTCCAGGAGGCTCTTTAATGCTTCCTTAGAGCAATTTAGCTTTTAAATTGCTCTGACGGCTGCGTGAGCAGACGTTCGCTACGGAGGCGTAAGCGCAGTTTATCTGCGCGGTTAAACGCCGAAGTGAGCGTGTCTTAAACTTTGAGAATGTATATTCTCAAAGTTAATCTGCTCTAGATTATAAATGATAAGGCGGCCCGGCTTTGAAAGTCGGGCCGCCTTTTTTGTATCTTGGGCGTGCTATCTGGAAGACACTGTTTCTGTCGCCCCCTCTCCAGATCAGAAACCACCTTGTGGATATATGCTACACTGCAATAAAGGTTTTAGGGGGAGGGGGCGTGGGGGAGGAGACCCTTATGCAAAAGGGTCCCTCCCCCACAAAGCAGCGTACTCATTTTATTCGTAATCAACCCCACTCTCGTCCAATTGTTCCTTTTGTCTGGCGGCCTTGAGCTGGCCGCAGGCCGCCTTGATGTCCTGTCCCTTGCTTTTGCGCAGGATGGCCGTGACGCCGCGATCCCAGAGATATTTCTCAAAAGCCAGCACGCGCTCATGGCTGGGCGCGGCGTAGGGCGAGCCTTCAGCGGCATTGTACACAATGAGATTCAGCTTGCCTTTGACGGAATTGACCAGGGGCACCAGTTCCCGCGCGTGCTCCAGCCCGTCGTTGACGCCGCCGAGCAGCAGGTACTCAAAGGTGATGCGTTCCCGCGTGTTGAGCGAGTAGGACTGGAGCGTGGACATGAGGCGATCCAGGGGCCAGCGGGCGGCCTTGGGCATGATGCGGGCGCGCAGCTCCTGATTGGGCGCGTGCAGCGAAACCGCCAGAAAAGCCAGGCCGCATTCGCCCAGTTCCTTGAGGTTTTTTTCAATGCCGCAGGTGGACACCGTGATGCGGCGCGGTGAAAAGTTCAGTCCCTTGTCGCTGTTGAGGCTCTGCAATGAACGCATGACTTCGCTAAAATTCAGCAGGGGTTCGCCCATGCCCATAAAAACGATGTTGCGCAGCATGGGCCAGTGCAGGCGTGTGTCGCCCAGATGTTCGCGGGCAACGAGAATCTGGCCGAGAATTTCGGCCATGGTCATGTTGCGCTCAAAGCCCATCTGCCCTGTGGAGCAGAAGGTACAGCCCATGGCGCAGCCCACCTGACAGGAAAGGCATTGAGTCCAGCGGCGCACGCCTTCACGTGAATCCGAGGGGATGAGGACGGTCTCCACCTGCGCGCCGTCTTCAAGGCGCAGCAAAAACTTGGTGGTTCCGTCCTGGCTTTCTTCCACAGCGGTGACTTCCGGCCAGACGATGCAGGCTTTGGCGGCCATGCGTTCGCGGCAGGGCCGGGAAATGTTGGTCATGATGTCGAAATCACGGGCCATGCGCTGCCATATCCATTGCCAGATCTGCATGGCGCGGAACTTGGGTTCGCCCAGTTCTGTCTGCGTCCATGCTTCCAGTTCGGGAAGGGTGAGATTGAGAAGGTTGATCATGCTGTCCTGCCGGGGCCGGGGGCGTCCTGGCTGCTGGTTGGTGTTACGGCCTCGCCTTGTGCGTGAAGGCCCGCCTTTTGTTTACCGGGAGGAGGAAAAGAGCACAAGGGGATTTGTTGAAGGGGCCGCCTTCGCGGTGGGCGGTGCTTCCTGCGTGCTTTTAAGTTTTTTGGCCAGTCGCTTGATTGAAGTGCATGTGCCCTGCGGGGACGGAGGTTTTTTTTCTTTATGTTGTTTGGGCCGCCTCCAGCGGGGAGGCGAAACGTTCGCGGCAAGGCTTCAAGAGAAAGCAAAACAGGGCTTGTCCTTTGAAAGGTGGCTTTTGTGCCCTGCGGGGACGGAGGCTTTTTTTCTTTATGTTGTTTGGGCCGTCTCCGGCGTGGCAGTATGCGAGGTTTGTCCTTTGAGAGGTGGCTGTTGTGTCCTGCGGACACGAGGGCTTTTCTATTTATGTTGTTTGGGCCGCCTCCGGCGGGGGCAGAAGGGGCCTGTGAAGGGGGCTGCGCCCCCTGGCGAGGCCCCCTCTGCACTCCCCCCGTTTACCCCCCTGGGCTTTCCAACCACCGCAGATTGGCGAGGGCTGCGCGGCTGTCGCTTCGGGAGCTTCCTCGCTTCGCTCGGCGATCTCCCTGCGCGCCGCGCAATGCCAGTGTGCGCCTTCGCTTAGGATAGAGATCGTGAGGGCGTCTCATTGGCTGTGAGGGGCCTTGGATGGCGGTGTATTATTGTTGGAGGAAGGCACGTTGTGTATGGGGCGTTGTTTTTTATTTTGGCCTGTCACTTGGTTGAAGTGCATGTGTCCTGCGGACATGGCGGCTTTTCCTTTTATGTTGTTTGGGCCGCCTCCGGCGGGGGCAGAAGGGGCCTGTGAAGGGGGCTGCGCCCCCTGGCGAGGCCCCCTCTGCACTCCCCCCGTTTACCCCCCTGGGCTTTCCAACCACCACAGATTGGCGAGGGCTGCGCGGCTGTCGCTTCGGGAGCTTCCTCGCTGCGCTCGGCGATCTCCCTGCGCGCCGCGCAATGCCAGTGTGCGCCTTCGCGTAGGATAGAGATCGTGAGGGCGTCTCATTGGCTGTGAGGGGCCTTGGATGGCGGTGTATTATTGTTGGAGGAAGGCACGTTGTGTGTGGAGCGTTGTTTTTTATTTTGGCCTGTCACTTGGTTGAAGTGCATGTGCCCTGCGGGCATGGCGGCTTTTCCTTTTATGTTGTTTGGGCCGCCTCCGGCGGGGGCAGAAGGGGCCTGTGAAGGGGGCTGCGCCCCCTGGCGAGGCCCCCTCTGCACTCCCCCCGTTTACCCCCCCTGAGCTTTCCAACCACCGCAGATTGGCGAGGGCCGCGCGGCTGTCGCTTCGGGAGCTTCCTCGCTGCGCTCGGCGATCTCCCTGCGCGCCGCGCAATGCCAGTGTGCGCCATCGCGTAGGATAGAGATCGTGAGGGCGTCTCATTGGCTGTGAGGGGCCTTGGATGGCGGTGTATTATTGTTGGAGGAAGGCACGTTGTGTGTAAAGACACGTTGCGGTGAAGGGTTTGTGCCTTGACTCTAGTTTTGAGAGGCTTGGATGACACCTGGCGGGCACAAACCCTTTGCGTCTCTTCTGCTTTGGTCGTTTGCGTGGTGAGCGGTATTCACAGACTCGCGTAATGATTTTTACCGCTATAGCTATTTTGCCGAACGAGCAGCAACCTGAGCCGCATCACCTTTCCCTCTCAAAGCAAAAGCGGACACTGGCATTGCGCGGCGCGCAGGGAGATCGCCGAGCGAAGCGAGGAAGCTCCCGAAGCAGAAGCCGCGCAGCCCTTGCGGAATGGAGGAATATGGAAAGCCCTAAAGGGCTAACCCGTGGGAGTGGAGATGTACGACAAGCCCAGCGGGGTCGTCCGGGGGGAGTGCAGAGGGGGCCTCGGAGGGGCGGCAGCCCCTAACAGGCCCCCATCTGCCCACGCCGGAGGCGGCCCAAACTAAAATAAAGAAAAGCCGCCGTGCCCGCAGGGCACATACATTTCAATTATGCGACAGGCCCAAAAACTCAAAAGCAAACCAGAACCGCCACCACTTAGCCGCACGTGAAACATCAAACCAAAAAAAAAAAGGCCGCCCCATATTTCAGAGACGGCCCCAACAGTCACACAGTCCAAACCAGCGTCAAATCAACCCCAACCACTACCCTACAGACTTCCGCGCGTAGTCCCGCACAAAAAGCACTGCTGAATCCAGATCCGTGACCTCTCCGGCAATCTGCGCCTTGAGCAGGGCATCACGAATAACCCCCACCTGCGGGCCGGGCGACAGCTTTGTCTCGCTCATGATCTCATTGCCGTTGAGCAGGGGTTCCAGCATCTGTTCCGGCGTTTCCGCGCGGTCCAGATACTTCATATTGTGGTTGAACGAAGTGGGGATGCCGTCGCGAGCCTTGAGGTCGGCCCGGGCCATGGCGATAAGCCGGGGGTAATCGTCCAGCGCCTTGAAACGGCGTATGCCCCTGTCCGTCATCATGAAGTGGAAACGCATGTGATTGCGCACAAGGTTGCACAAAAGGTCGATGTCTTCCTGGGTAAAGTGCAGGCGGCGCAGTATCTTGCGCGTGACCTTGGCGCCGACGCGGTGGTGCTGGTAGTAGGTCCACAGGCCGTCATAGTATTCGCCGGTGTAGAGCTTGCCCACATCGTGAAACAGCATGGCCATGGTGCCCAGCCAGTCGTAGTGAAAATCCTCTTCAGGATAGCACTTCATACATTCAAGCGTGTGTTCGAACACGTTTTCGGTGTCGCCTTCCTTGTTGCGCATCTGCGTCAGGCAGGAGAGTGACGCCACTTCGGGGATGAGCCCCTGAAGGATATGGGCGTCAAACAGCAGGCGGACGAAGCGGTACATGTTTTCGGCGGCAACCTTGCGCCATTCATCCATGATGTCGGTGGCGGGCACGTAATCAAGCACGCGGCTGGAGGCGCGGATAATGGCCAGCCAGGTGTTGGGCTCAATGGGCAGGTCAAAGTTGGCGGCAAAACGCAGGGCGCGAACAGCCAGCAGATAGTTGTGGCGCAGGGTTTCGTCCGGCAGGCCCGCGAGGCAGATGGCTCCGCTCTTGATGTCTTCAAAACCGTCATACACGTCGCCGCTGGGTTCGGGCGCATTGAAGCCGGTGAGGCGCAGCTTGAGGCGCTCTTCCGGGCTCAAGAGTGCGATCATCGTGGGCGTGATCCTGACCAGCGACAGTTCGGGGTGTCCGGCCGCAGCCACTTCAAGAGGATAAAAACGGAATGTGACGCCGTTTTCTTCCATAACGGCCAGTGCCCGATTTTCGGATGTGGGCGTGGCTTTGGGAAAAAGCTTGAACAGGGTGTCCATGTCCGGCTCGCAGGCAATGTCCACGGCCAGATGGTCAACCTTCTGGAGCAGATGTTCCTGCAAGGGAGCATTGATGACATGCGCGTCATAGCCGTTGCGCAAAAAAGTTTTGCAAATGGTTATGGCGTCTTTAAGCGCTTGCTGCATCGTGATCTCCTTGCAAATAATGATGGCAATGGTCTGTACTATGCCTTTGGGGGGCAATGAAAGTCAAGCATGCCGCCTTGTTGAGCTTATGGATTTGGCCACATACCTGCGGCTTTGACGCTGACATGCCCCTGAGTTTGTGCAACGTTCTGTCCGATTTCAACTTTGTGTTGAGGGTCTCCCCGACCGGATGGCGCTGTAAATTTATAGTTGCGCCGTGTGCTGCATCCTGACGGAGGGCTGCTTTGCGGCGTGCCACCGACGCCCCTGTCTGCCGCCGTCGCCCCTGTCGCCACTGGCGTATGCGCCAGACAGGGGGGACCAGCACAGGCTCTTTCACGCCTGTGGGCCACGCAGGCGACCCGGCGCAGTCAAGGCGCACAAGCTCTGATAAGAGAATTTTATCACAATTGGCTAATATAGGAAAGCCCCCGTGCGAACACGGGGGCTTTGGCAACGGTTTTTTTCACCGTAGGCCGACCTCGCGGTCAACCTCGCGGTCAACCTAGTCGTTCATGTGGTTCACTTCCATCTTGACGCCAAGGGCTATACGCCAGAGCAGCGAAAGCACCAGAGCGCCGACGCCGTAGACGCCGAGAGCCACGGCAATTTCCTTGGCGCTGGGCATGTAGGGCGTAAAGGCTTCAAACATGTTGGGCGTGAAACCGGCCACCAGCAGGCCAAGACCCTTGTCGATCCAGGAGGCCAGCACCAGCATGATGAGGGCGATGGGCAGCAGACAGGGGTTTTCGCGCAGCTTGGGCGGAATGAGCAGGGCCAGAGAAGCGAAGGCCATGATAACAGCGCCCCACATCCAGTAGCTCACCCAGGGCAGATGACCGTCATGCCCGAAGAAGAGGAAGTGGATGGGTTCTTCATGTCCGGGAACGCCGCTGTAGAAGGCGGTGAAGATTTCCAGCAGATAGAAGAACACGTTGATGCACATGGCGTACACAATGATGATGGTCAGGGTCTTTACGGCTTCCTTGCCGGGCTCGAAGCCCGTCAGGCGGCGCAGCACCATCATCAGCAGGAGCAGGATGGCAGGACCGGAGCAGAAGGCCGAGGACAGGAAGCGGGCGGCCATAATGGCGGTGAGCCAGTAATGGCGGCCGGGAATGCCCGCGTACAGGAAGGCCGTGACCGTATGGATGGAGAAAGCCCACAGGACGGAGATGTAGATAAGGGGCTTGATCCATTTGGGGGGCTCAATCTCGTGCCTTTCGGCCTCAAGAGTGACCCAGCCGATGATGATGTTCAGACCCAGGTACCCGATGAGCACCATCATGTCGTAGAACATGACGGAATGGGGCGAGGGGTGAAGCATGACGTTGAGCATGCGCTGGGGCTGACCAAGGTCCACCACGATGAAGAGCGCGCACATGACCACGGCCGCGACGGCCATGAATTCACCAAAGATGATCATGCGTTTGAACTTTTTGTAGTGATGGAAGTAGGTGGGCAGCACCAGCATGACGGCCGAGGCCGCCACACCCACGAAATAGGTGAACTGCGAAATGTACAATCCCCACGAAACGTCACGGCTGAGGCCGGTGACGGAGAGACCGTTCTGCAACTGATCGAGGTACACAAGGCCGCAACCCGCGATAAGAACCAGCAGGAAGATCAGCCACATGTAGTAGGTCTTAGGACCGTCGAGCAATTTTTCAAGCATGGCCTGTTCTCCCTAGATAAGGTAGTAGACGCCGGGCTGGGTGCCCAGGCTGGGCTTGCGGCGAATACTGTAATTGGCGGCCAAAGCCTGGCGCACCGTTGAATTGGGGTCTTCCAGGTCGCCGAAAAGTATCTTGCCATTGGCCGCTTCCACGCAGGCGGGCAGCTTGCCTACGGCAAGGCGCTCGGCGCAGAACGTGCACTTCTCGACCACGCCGATCATGCGCGTGGGGTATTCGGGATTGGGCACGGGGTTGGACAGGAACTTGCGCGGGTCTTTGAAGTTGAAGGAACGCGCGCCGTAGGGACAGCCAGCCATGCAGAACCGGCAGCCGATGCAGCGGTGGTAGTCCATGGCCACAATGCCGTCTTCCATCTTGTAGGTGGCCTGTGTGGGACACACGCGCACGCAGGGCGGATTGGTGCAGTGGTTGCACAGCAGCGGGTACATGGACTCGCGGGAGTGCGTGTTCAGGTGCGCGTTCATGTCGTCAGGGAAGACATGGGCGTAGCTGTCCAGCCAGAACCACTTGATTTCCTGGTTGCCGGGAACCTGCGGTACGTTGTGGAAGGCGTGGCATGCGTCGCTCAGGGGCTTGTAGTCTTCAGGGCCCGCAAACTGGCGCGTGTCGATGACCATGGCCCAGCGCTTGGCATGCAGTGCATTGGCCGCGGGCTCATACTTGCCGGGGGCAATCTGCGCCTGGGCAACGCCAGACAGGGCAGCCATGCCGCTGGTAAGGGCGAAGGCCGAAAAGCCCGCCACTTTCAGAAAGCTTCTTCTGCTCTTGTTCATTACTTGCTCCCCTGGGGAATGATGTGGCAAGTCCAGCAATAGGGATCAACGCCGTTAGCCGTATGGCACTTTTCACAGAATCCCTTGTAGTCATTATGGCACTTCAAGCAGGTATTCTGAAGGCTGATGTTCCACTTTTTGCCGCTGGTGGCCACATAGACGCGGTTTTCCTTGCGCAGGGCCTCGTCGCGCCATTCATTGAGCAGGCGCATGTGCTGGTCGCGCATGAACTGCACGTCCTCGATGCAATCCTTTTCGCCCTTGGGCAGCTCAATGCCGGTGCTCTTGTAATCCTTCCCCATCATGCTCAGCCAGAAAGGGGAGGTGAACAGGGCCACAAATACTATGATCCCAACGATAACTGCTTTGGCGTTATACATTTATTGGCCCTCCCCCTGTGCTTCGGGCGCGTCCTCGTCGTCCACCACATTGGGCAGGTCTTCCTGACGCAGGTCCATGGTGCGCTTGCATTCGCCCTTCATAACCAGGGCGTTGGCCACCAGTTCGTGCAGGCCACTCACATTGACGCCCGGCGCCCAGTAATTGGCGAGCGGGGGCAGGGTGGCGCGGTCAATGGCGCAAACGCAGGCCATGTGGTTGACACCGTACTTTTCCTGCACAAAGCGCAGGGCGTTGCCGCGCGGCATGCCCGCGCGCATGCGCAGTTCCATGATTTCTTCCGTGTTGAGGCCGGAACCGGCGCCGCAGCAGAAGGTTTGCTCACGAATGGTGTTTTCGGGCATTTCATGGAAGTTGTTGCACACGGCGTTCAGCACGTAGCGGGGCTCGTCCAGCAGGCCCATGCCACGGGCCGGGTTGCAGCTGTCGTGGAAGGTGGTGATGATATGATCATTACGGCTGGGATCAAGATTCAGCTTGTTGTGATGAATGAGGTCAGCCGTAAATTCCGCAATGTGCACCATCTTGGTGGAAGCGGCATTTTTGAACACCGTGCCCGTAATGGGCGACACGGGAACTTCCATGCTGGCCGGGGCGGGGCCGTTGTAGGTGTCCATGTACTGGTTGATCACGCGCCACATGTGCCCGCACTCGCCGCCGAGAATCCACTTGGAGCCAAGGCGTTCGGCCTCGGCGTACATCTTGGCGTTGAGCTTCTTGGCCATGTTGAAGGTGGTGAAGGAACCGAAGTTGCCGCCTTCAGAAGCGTAGGTGGAGAAGGTGTAGTCCAGATCAAGCTCGTGGAAGAGCATGAGGTAGCCCATGAAGGTGTAGATGCCGGGGTCGGCAAATACGTCGCCAGAGGGCGTGATGAACAGGATTTCATGGCCCTTTTCGTTAAAGGGCGTCTTGGGACGGATGCCTGTGATGGTTTCGCAGTCATCGGCCAGCATTTCCACGATTTCCACAAAGGAGTGGGGCTGGATGCCAAGGTGGTTGCCCGTGAAGCTGCAGTTCTTTACCGGATCCATGATCCAGTGGGTGCCGAGGCCCACTTCATGCAGCAGTTCGCGCACAATGGCGGTGATTTCGGCCGTGTCGATGCCGTAGGGGCAGAAGAGCGAGCAGCGGCGACACTCGGTGCACTGGTAGGCGTAGTAGAACAGTTCTTTTACTACGGCCACGTCCCAGCCACGGGCGCCGACCTTCTTGCCAAGAATCTTGCCCAGCATGGTGTAGTCGCGGCGGTAGAGCGAGCGGAGCAGCTCGGCGCGCAGCACGGGCATGTTCTTGGGATCGTTGGTGCCAAGGAAGAAGTGGCACTTGTCGGCACAGGCGCCGCAACGCACACAGATGTCCATGAACAGCTTGAGCGAGCGGTGTTTTTCAAGCCTGTCGGCAAAGGCGTCGCACAGGATTTGTTCCCAGTTTTCGGGCAGGTTCCAGTCCTCGGCGGACGGATCCCACTCGTGGGGATTGGGCATGTGCAACAGTTCCATGGTGTCTTTTTTGGCCGGATAGCAGAAGCTGCCCGGCGTAAATTCCGGCTTGACGTCAAGCCAGTCTTCGACCGGAAATTCCGGGCGGCTGGCTACAAGCATTTGCGGCGTAGGTAATTTTGCCATGATGAAGACTCCTTACTCGGCGGCCTTTTCGGGTTGCTTATCCAGCGGCAGCCCGGCTTCAGCCATGGCGTCGCGATAGGTATCCTCGTACTCGGCATAGGTGAAGTACTGCTTGGGCGGATTCCAGGGGTTGATGTGGCGAACCCGGCGGGAATTGTTGGCCAGGTTGCGCGTGGGGCTGAAGAACACGCCCGGCATGTGCATGAGCTTGGAGAAGGGGAAGTAGAGCAGCAGTACGCACACCAGAGTAAGGTGGGTGAAGAAGAGCGCGTTAATGCCGGCAGTGGTCACGGGGGCAAAGTGCGTAAGCCCCATGACGAAAATCTTGACCTGGGCTATTTCGGTCTTGTCGAAATACCGAAGGCACAGGCCGCTGCTGATGATGCCAATGATGAGCCACAGCGGAAAATAGTCGTTGAACAGCGAGATGTAGCGCAGGCGCTTGTCATAGATGCGGCGGCCCAGAAGAAAGAGCACGCCCACAAGCACCAGACCGCCGGTCATGAAAAAGCGGGGCGAGCCCACCTGCATGATGCCGTCGATGGTTTCGAGAAACTTGATACAGGAGGGGATGGGCTCCATAAAGAAGCGGAAGTGCCGGATGAAAACCAGCAGGAAACAGTAGTGGAACAGCAGGGCGAAAACCCACAGCCACTTGGAAGAAAAATAGATGGTACGCGGTCCCTTGCTGATGGGGTCGTTTTCGCGCACATCGGCCACAGTGTTGCGGAACAGCGAACGGAAGAAAAACACTTCCAGAAACATGCGCCGCACCACGTCCCAGGTGTTGCTGGGACAGTCGATCCGGTTGGGCTTGATGAAATCAAGCGACACTTCCTGCCCGCCCGTGGTGGGGATGCAGAAAGGCACGGGCGATTTGGCCCAGTACACCATGCGCCAGATAACACCGGCGACGAAGACGACGACTGCCACATATGGCAACACAACGCCGAACAGAGGCGCAAGCCCTATGGCCGCTCCCGCCCAGGCGGTGGCTCCTATGAGCAGCACCAGCAGTAATGAATTGAACATTCCCTACCTCACTTCCACTAAAGTTGCCTCAAAAGCCCACCACGGGATATTGAGAAATGCCTGGACCGCACGCCTGAAAAACCCGGCAAGGGCAAGATGCCGGGCAGAAAGCGCGTGGATTTCAGCGTTCGTCAACCGGATGCGGCGAACCGCCTTCCAGCTGTTGCGCCCAGCGCGCCAGTTGGGCGTGCTGGTTGCGAATTTCTGTGATGCGCAGGTTGGCCAGAACCTCGCGGGCCTCTGTGTACATGTCGAAGGCCAGCAGGGTCAGGCTGTCCAGGCGCGATTCGGCTTCCATATAGGGCGCCACATCGCCCAGAGCCATGAACTTGGGCAGCAGATGCTCACGCAGAATGGGCTTCATGAGAAAAAAAACGCCCAGTCCCTGGCTTGGAGCAAATTTCTGCACGGCGCGCAGCTTGATGAACCGCTCCAGAGCATGCTTGGTCTGGGCAGGATCAACGTGTTCGCCGGACATGGCGTCGTACAGCGCGTCGGCCGCTTCCTTGGTCATGTTGGCGACAGGATTGCTGAACGGGTCTTCGCGGGTACGCAAAAAACCAGTTGTTTCAAATGGGTAGGTGTTAAAAACCTCTTCAGCCCAAAGGCGAACGATTTCACTTTTGTGCTCTCTGAACAAAGCCATTGCTTTCATGCCGCCCTCATGCCTTAACGGGTAAGGCTGTTTCATATAAAGTGGAAGAGTAAAGGGCGTCAAGCCCCTTTACCGCTTGCCTGCACTACTTACGTTATTTTTTGCACAAAGTGGGCTTTAGCCGCATCCGTGCATGGGATGGCTGCCCATCCCCAACTGCGCCCGGCGCCTTTGCGCCAGTGGTGGCCATGTCGATATTATTGTTACAACAACTGCAACGTGACTCTGCTCCGATGCCGCCTGGGGCTGACTGCCCGGTCTACTCTGGGCAGGGGACAGGGCCGCCACACTGTCCCGCTATTTGCGGGTCCAGCGGCAGCACGTCGCTTGCGCCGCCCTGCGGTCTCTGCGTCGCGGCCGCGCCAGCGCCGCCGCCCGTCATGCCTCCGGCAGGCGCGCCCATGCTGGCGGAGGAACCCGCCGGGACACGCTGCCCGGTGTTTTGCCCCTGCTTGACCAGCATGGAGGGCAGACCGCGATATTCAAAGAAAGGCACGGCATGGGAGCCCGCCAGAAAAACATGGGACTTGTTGCGCAGCATGTGGAAACGCAGCCAGAGCATATCCAGGCTCCAGTTGGCGAGGCCGCCGGGGGCGGTCACATTTTGCGCGTGGGCCAGGGCTTCGGCCATGCTGTCACCCTGGTTCAGCCTGCGCAGCATGTGGGCCACGCGGTAGACGTCCGTGTCATTTTCCGCCAGGGGGTAGAAGGCCACGTCCACATGGCCGGAAAGGCGGGCAATGCCTTCGCGGCAACTTGAGCAGGAGGGCGAAAAATACATGTGCACCGTGGCGTCCTGCGCATTGTCGGTAATGGCCCAGACATTGGCCTGTGATTTGGCCACAGCGCCAAGATTGACGATAAAAAGCAGGCCCCAGACAAGCACAAGCGCCGAGCGGCCCAACTTGCCGGAGCGGCCGCGCGCGGCCGCCGCCTGGCGAAAACTCGCATAGGTAAGGGCAAAGAAAATGGCCACGATAAGACAGCTTACACAAGGGGCGGTGAGGGCCATGACCAGCAGCAGCGCCACATCACCCGCGAGCGTCAGGGCAGCAAGAATACGGCCCCAGTGCGCAAGGCCCAGCAGGGCCAGAAAACTCAGAACAGCGAAAGCGCCTGCGCCAAGCCACCACAGTGAAATGCCAGCCAGGGTCGTATCTTGATATAGTGAGCAGCCAGCCGTTACGCACAGATTGACCTCGTTGCCAAGGGCGCTCCATGCGCAGAATGCCGCGCCCAGCAGGGCAAGGCACAAGGCGCCGGTAACGATTTCGTGGGATCGGTTCATGGACCACCTGTAGATGGGTTTGAGCGGGAACCGCCTGGGCACGCACAAAGCGCAGGCCAGTGGTGGCCCGCCCGCCGGAACATTCGGGCCGCCCGTTCATGGCAGCCAGCAAAGACTTCTATGCCCGAAATGTATCATTTACCTATAGGCTTTTTTTTGCCTCAGGTAAAGCACGGGCTGCTCCGGGAGGCAATACCTTGCAATACTGGGGCAGATGGCCGCCGGGGTGGGGGCGTCGGAATTTTTCGGCAAAAATGGCAGTTTGTTAGCGCAGAGGCGAATAGATCGCAGCCCAGGGTATGCGGCCAAGGGCAACGGGCGGGACAGCGGGCGGAACCACGGGAGGGACAGCGGGAGGGACAGCGGGAGGGACAACGGGAGGAACCACGGCCGGGACAGCGGGCGGGACAGCGGGCGGGACAGCGGGCGGCACAGCGGGAGGCACAGCGGGCTGGCAAAAACCGGAAGGATACTCCCCTAAAGGCCGCTTGATTCATGGGGGGCATTACAGCAGTGCAGGCGGCATAGCGCAGAGAGATGCACGGCGTAAAGAGGGCATGGCGCGTTGCCTGCCAGCAGCGCTGCGGCAAAACAAAAGGACGCCCTTGCGGGCGTCCTTTCGCGTTGTGACTGCGGCGTCCTTACATGGTGGAACCAGAGGCGGCACGCTGCATCTTGACTTCGACTTTTTCGGTAAGGCTGGAATAGTACTCGCGCAGGATGGTGAGCACTTCTTCGCGACCGAAGTGATCCGGCACTTCCGCGCCTTCGGAGAGCATCTTGCGCAGCTTGGTGCCGGACAGGATGACGCGATCGTCTTTGCCGTGCGGGCAGGTGCGCATGCTGGCCATGCCGTCGCACTTTTTGCAGTAGAAGGTCCAGTCGATATTCAGGGGGTCGCAGAGCAGGCGTTTGCTGGGGTCAGCAGACGCGGGCATCTTGCGGAAGATTTCCTGGGCTTCGAACATGCCGTAGAAGTCGCCCACGCCAGCGTGGTCGCGGCCAACCAGCAGGTTGTTGATGCCGTAGTTCTGGCGGAAGGTGGCGTGCAGCAGGGCTTCACGCGGGCCAGCGTAGCGCATGTCCAGGGGGTAGCCGGCCTGGATGACGAAGTCTTTCACGAAGTACTTGTCAACCAGGGTGTCGATGCAGCGCACGCGCACTTCAGCGGGGATGTCGCCGGGCTTCAGGGAACCCACCAGGGAGTGGATGACCACGCCGTCGCACACTTCAACGCCGATCTTGGCGAGGTATTCATGCGAGCGGTGCATGGGGTTGCGCAACTGCAGGGCGGCAACCTTCTGCCAGCCGCGTTCGTCCATCTTGGCGCGCAGCTGGGCGGGGGTCATGTAGACGCCGGGGAACTTTTCGGGGAATTCACCCTGCGAAAGCACTTTGACGGGGCCAGCGATGTTGAATTCTTTCTGGGCCAGAACCATCTTCACGCCGGGGTGGTCTTCGGGGGCCACTTCCCAGAACTTTTCAGAGTCGGGGCCTTCGCCTTTGAAGACCAGTTCGCATTCCAGTTTCTTGTCGGCTTCAGTCATTTCATAGACTTCTTCGACCTTCATGGTGGCCATGATTTCACCCTTACGGACCAGGGCCACTTCTTCGCCAGCCTTGATGGTCTTGGCTTCGTCAGCGGAGATGTCCAGGGTCACAGGCACGGGCCAGAAGGTGCCGTCGGTGAGAGTCATCTTCTCGCACACGCTCTTCCAGTTGGCCTTGTTCATGAAGCCGTTCAGAGGCGAAAAGCCGCCAATGCCCATCATGATGAGGTCGCCCTTGGCGCGGGAAGAAATCTCGATCTGCTTGAGGCCTGCAGCCTTTTTCTTTTCGTCTTCCAGGGCCTTGCCTTCAAGCAGGCAACAGACCAGACCCTTACCGCCGTGAGGAGCTACCAATTTGGACATCGCGAAATCCTCCGTGTTTTAGTTATGACAGCCTCCCCCCGTGGAATCACGTTGACCGGAATGGGAAGGGCTTCTTTCAAACAGCATCTTGTGAATAATCTAACAAAAAGTCAACTACCTCTCGCAACTTTTCCTGACAACATCAGCAAAAACATACGAAAAGCCGTTGAACCCCGCCGAAAAACTTAAATACCATCATACTGCAAGTTTTTAAAAAAGAGAAGCCCTCAGCCGGAAAAAAACGCGCAATCCCACACATTCGGGCGCAAAAAAAGCATGGGTGTACGGTGAAGTTATCATGGCGGTTTTTCATGATATTTTGCCACAGCCGCAGCAAGGTTTTATTCGCTAACATGCTAAAATTGTAATAAAAAGTTCATAAAAAAAGAATACTACGGCAGCAGGGCACGCTGAGGATGCCGCCACCTTGATTCTGGCATTGCATGATGCGAAAAGGACGATGGCGCTTTTTTTCGCAATCTACGGGTACAGACGTGTCTTGCGTGATTATCGGGGGCATTGACGGCAGGTTGGGAAAACTGCGTGAAGGGCCGCGCGGTGTGTTGAAGGTTTTAGAGCAGGTAACGAATGAAATGAGTTAACTGTTCTGCAAGGATTTTCTTGAAAATCATTGCCACGAAATGCGAGAAGGCAGGCTTTTGCCTGCCGCAAGCGAGCATTTCAAGTGTTAAATGCTCTAGGAGGTGGGGGCGTGGGGGAGGGACCCTTTTGCAAAAGGGTCCCTCCCCCACAAAACATTCCACACTACAATGCCCCACAAGAAAAAGGCCGGAACCTGACGGTTCCGGCCTTTTTCTGACAATTCAAACGGCAATGGCTGCTCGGCCTAGAGCGGTTGACGAATGAAAGGAGTTAACCGCTCTGCAAGGGTTTTCCTGAAAATCCTTGCCACGAAATGCGAGTAGGCGGGCTTTTGCCTGCCGTACGCGAGCATTTCAAGTGGTAAATGCTCTAGAAGGGCACGTCGTCCATGTTGGACGCTTCGGAGGGAAAGGCTGGGCCAAGATCCTCATCCATCCCTTTGCGGCCGCCCTGCGGCTGCTGCCGAGCGCCACCGGTCTGGCTGCCGCGCGGGGCATTGCCACGGGGAGCAGCTGCGGGCGCGCCGTAGTCTTCTTCATAGCCGCGGCCGCCGCCGCCGGTTTCACGCGGGGCATCACCCTTGCGGTCAAGGAACTGGACACGCTGGGCCTTGATTTCTGTGGTGTAGCGGTCCTGCCCCTGCTGATCCTGCCATTTGCGGGTTTGCAGGCTGCCTTCCACAAAGACCAGGCTGCCCTTGGTCAGGTAGTTGGCGCAATTTTCAGCCTGACGCTGAAAAACGGACACGCGGTGCCATTCCGTGCGGTCAACCTTGTTGCCCTCGCGGTCTGTATAGGATTCGTCAGTAGCAATATTGAGACTGGCCACGGGCGAACCGCTCTGAGTGTAGCGCAACTCGGGGTCGCGGCCCAGACGGCCGATAATCATAACTTTATTTAGCATGCGAATGCTCTCCAATAATAGACTGCTGCGTTCAGATACGTCAGGCAACAAAAGCCTTTTCCAGAGTATCCAGTACGTCTTCCAGTTTGTCACTCAAAATATTGGCCTCACGGGGCTGCCAGTCAGCCAGGGCGTTTTCCAGCGCCTGCTTGAGGCGGGCGGCCTCTTCAATGCCGGGGCCCATGGCTTTGCGTCTTGCCTCGGACCAGGGCAGGAACTGCAGGCCCTCGTGCAGGGCGCGCACCATCTCGAGCACGCCGTGTTTCTCGTGCTTGATGGGCACGCTGAAGGCCAGTTCCGTCAGTCGAGGCCACAGTTTTTCGAGCAGGTCTTCGTTCCAGGTCACGGCAGTGACACGTATTTGCAAGGCTTCGCCCATGATGACCCTCCATGTTGTTGGCTGGCTTGTTACGAGGGGGCGTCTGCCGTTCAGCCAAGGGAATGTGCATCCCCAAGAGGTACGGCATGCCCCTTTGCGGCGCGTCGCAGAGCAGCCACCCTGTGTTTGCGCCTTCACGGCGCAGGCCAGTCCATGCAGCCTTCACGGCAATTTCAGCGGGAAATTGCTCCTGCTTAAAGGTAGCTTGCCCTAGAGCAGATCAACTTTGAAACGAGAAGCATTTCAAAGTTTTCATTCAGCCGAAAAATGCGATTTTCGGCTGAATCCACGCCACGCTGTGGCGCGCTGCACGAAAGTATAGCGATAGAGCATTCACGTTTTTCAAAGGTAAATTGCTCTATTCTTTTTCCGTCCATTCTGTCTGCACGCGCATGATCACGTCCTGAATGGCGGGCAGTTGGTCTTTGGGGCACACGCCAAGAAGGGGCGCGCCAGCGTCCATGTTGTCGTTGATCTTGAAGTAGACCGCGTAAATGACGCCGTCGGGCCCCGTGTAGTTGAGGGGGACCTCGCGCTTCATGCGCGACATGATGAGCAGTTCCATGCCGTCGCGAACAGCCACCGACTGCGCGTCGGCCGCGCGGATTTTTTTGTCCACATCGGGCGTGAAGTAGTATTTGGCGCGTTCGGGCGCACGGAACAGATGCAGGGTCTTTTGCAGAATGATGCCCTGCACCTCGTCCTTGGTCAGCATGTGCCGCAGCACCGCCAGCGGAGTGCCGGCCTCCACGAACTGGCCCTCAAGGCTGCTGTGCACAATGCTCACTTCACCCTTTTCAGGGGCGCAGATGGGCTTGGGATTGCGCTCGCGTTCAAGCGTGGCAATGAGGGTGCCGGGTTTTTCCTTCCACTGGCCCTGGGGGCCGACGGCCTTGTCGCCCTGCGTGAGTCCCGCGAAGGTGACCCGGCCCGTATGCGGGGTGCGGATGACGATTTCGCGGTAGGGAGAGGCTTTTATTTCGTCCAGCAGCGAAGATATATTAATCATGCTTGGTCCGTTATATGCTTGGCGCGTGTGCCGCCGGGGCGGCGCGGGCGTTCGGGTTCTCTCGTGGCGTGCCTGGTGGGCGCGCGTCCTTATTCCACCACCTACCGGTAGTACAAGTTTCTGCCGCCGATGGTGAGCAGAGCGCGGCAGGTCTTAGGCCCGCAGGGCCTTAGAGATGGCGACAGCAACTGGTTACACATCAGTACCACTACTCCACCACCTACCGGTAGTACAGGTTTCTGCCACCAATGGTGAGCAGAGCGCGGCAGGTCTTAGGCCCGCAGGGCCTTAGAGATGGCGACAGCAACTGGTTACACATCAGTACCACTACTCCACCACCTACCGGTAGTACAGGTTTCTGCCACCAATGGTGAGCAGAGCTTGTTTCAGGTTGGCCCGAACCTGCCTTCTGTCCCATATGCCCTGAATGTGGCCGCGGGACAAGGCGCGGTACGAGCGGTGGTACTTGGGCGGAATGTCCATACCAGTGGTCTCCTTGATGACGCCGGGACCGGCAAAGCCGATATTGGACGAACGCACGGCGAACTGGTAGGGCGAGCAGCCAAGAAAACTGGCTACAGGCCCGGCAAAGGAGTTGGTGTCGTACAGCACCATGTACAGGCCGCCGGCTTCAATGTAGCGGCGTACGGCCACGGTGCAGCGCGGCATCTGAATGACGCCGTGGGTGCCTTCCTGAATGCGTATGCCAGCCGTGCCGTGCACATAGGCCAGGAAGGGATAGCGCTTTTTGGCGGCACGCTGGGCGGCTTCCACAAACTTGTAGCCTTCGGCCGCGCCGACGGAACCACCACGGAAGGTGCCCATAAGCATGGCCACCACCATCTTGGTATTGTCGATGCGTGCCTCAAAGGTCATGCAGCCGCTCTTGGCTCCTGTCTTTTTTTGCGCGTCGCTGATGCGGTCGCTGAAGCCGGGGAAGTCCAGCGGGTTGCCCGCCTCGATTTCACTGTTGAACTCAAAGACCGAACCAGCGTCAAAGACGTTTCTCACATACCATTCCGGTTCCATCGGGAAGTGGTAGCCGCAATGGCTGCACACGCCCGCGAACTCGGCAAAGAGATCCGGCCCCCACAGGTCAAGACATCCGTAGGAAGCGCTGTTGGGGCAGGTGACCGTGCGGTCAACCTTGTACCTCGGGGATATGTAGTTCCACTTGAGGCGGCGCGAATCGTCCGCCCAGGTGGAAAGGGCCATGAGTTCCTTGGCCTTGCTGTCCTGCTTGTTGGGCAACTTGCGGGTGAGTTTGCGCCAGGGGGCCAGCAGGCGACCCTTGAAAACTTCCCATTCGTTGTCCATTTCTTCCACAAAGGTGCGGATGCGCCTTTGATGCTTGCGGTAAAAGTCGTACTTGAAGCTGACCCAGGGCTTGGAGATCCAGTCCCAGGCGGCTCCCGCCAGCTTGGTGACAAAGGGCCTGCGGTCACGCGCGGCCTGGCGTGAAAGGCGCAGAAACTTCTGCTGCCGCCGTTCGCGCAGGCAATCCTTGGCGTTGGATGAAAGCCCCCAGCGGGTGTACATTTCGTCCAGGTTGGCGTCGGGCTTGCGCAGGCGTGAGAGGGCCAGGCCTTTGAAAATGGGCATTTTGCGGGTGGAGACCACCACCTCGTCGGTAGCGCGGATAACTTCCTGCCGCAGGTTGCGGAAGAAGTCGAAGTGCCAGGGGCGCGCGCCCAGGGGCGGCTCCTGCACGATGCGGTCGATGTAGCCGAACTTGAGGTTGTCCTGCGCCGTGATCTTGAGGTTCTGGGCGCAGTGCTCAATGAGCTCGGGGGTGGCGCGCTCGCCTGACTTGAGGCGTCCCTCGATGGCGGCGGCCCCTTCGGGCGAAATGACCGAATAGTAGCCGTGCGAAAGCATGAGCCTTTTGTCGGCAAGGCCGATGGCCTCGGCGCCGCCCGAGCCGCCCTCGGAAATCACGGCAATGACGGGAACCCGCAGGCCTGCCATGCAGTAGATGTTGCGGGCAATCTGCTGTGCCGCGCCAGGGTAGTCCTCAATGGGATACGAGCCGGGCGTGAAGATGTAGGCATGAATGGGGATGCCCTCGGTTTCGGCCACGCGCATGTACTGCTGCGCCTTGGCGTTGCCCCAGGGCTTCACCGAGCCGCCGTTGCGGAACTCCGCGCCGTGGCCCTTTTCCTGCCCGATGACCATGACGGACTGGGTATAGGTTTTTTTGCCGCGCCGCCGGGTGATGACGGCCCTGGCGATGAGCATGCTGGGGTCGAGGCTGTGCTCGTCCTGTCCGCCGACTTCCGTGAAGTTGTCGTAGACGTTCTCCAGGATATCACGCAGGCAGACACGCTGTGGGTGACGCACGATGCGCACCTTGTCCATGGCGGTAATGCTGCCTTCAAGGCGGCGTTCCACATAGGAGAAAAGGTCCTCGACCGTGGCCAGCTCTGCGTAGGGGTCTTCAATTTCCCCAGCCCGCACGCGGGCCGCAAAGGAGGTGAGCTTTTCTTCCAGCAACTGGGCGTTGTCTTTGTGCTTGCCGGCGAAAATGTCCACCAGGTAGCTGAGCCTGTCGCGCAGGCTCTGGATGCGTTTTTCTATGTTGTTATCCATGACTCGCGTGTGCCGCTAAACGGGTGTTTTAAGGTAGT
>Ga0265295_1000468_pt1 | contig 81224 bp, 74 predicted proteins | sample Munlansysbiofilm_FD_192503 | JGI IMG/M metagenome (GOLD analysis project Ga0265295, IMG submission 192503) | Leachate microbial communities from a municipal landfill in Southern Ontario, Canada - Methane capture system biofilm | ecosystem: Engineered > Solid waste > Landfill > Unclassified ... | reverse complement strand
CCACGGCAATGGATCCATGAGGGCCTCTTCAAAATGAGGTTTTTTAGTTTTTATTCCTTCTTTTGTCAATCCCCATTTCAGGTTTTTATATACCTCAGCCGTACGCAAAGGAACCCCTGGGTTCACAAGAACCAAGGACCAAGGAAAAATATTTCTGAATCTTTCCAGCCGTTCTCCGATGCCTTCCGCCCAGGCAGCACCCTCTGCCAGAAAAAAAGGGACATCCGCTCCAAGCCCCAGCCCAAGATCCAAAAGCATTTGCTGTGACAAAGGCTCCCCATGGGCCTGGTTCAAGCCTTTCAGAACCGCCGCCGCATCGCTGGAACCACCGCCCAGCCCTGCGGCCACGGGAATTTTTTTCCCTATCCGGATATCCAGGGCTGGCAGAATCCCCGCCGCACGAAAGAAGACTCTGGCTGCACGGAAGGCAAGGTTTTCTTCCGTTTCCGGAACCTGACCTCCCCCGCCTTCCACACGCACGCGGATCCCCTCCTCACCCGCCCCCAGCTCTATGGTGTCCTTAAGATCAATGGGACACATCAAAGACTGCAATTCGTGGTAGCCGTCGGCCCGTCTTCCCGTGATCCTCAAAAAAAGATTCACCTTGGCGGGGGCGTGCAGGATCTGGGGCCACATGGGCTTTTTCACAGTCCTATCTCTCCATGGCAATGACAAGCAGCTGCCCCCTTCTTTGAATAAGAAACTGCATACGCTCCCCTTTGCGGATCTTTTTCAGCACCCGCTCATAGGCTTTGGTGGAATCAATTTTATGGTGATTGATTTCCATCACCAGATCTCCCCGCCGTATACCGGCTTTCTGGGCAGCACTGCCTTCCGCCACGGCGACAACCACCATCCCGGCATCCCGGTTCACCCCCATACGATCCGCAGCCGCTGCATCCAGACCCTGCAGGGAAAGTCCGAGGGCATCCCCCGCAGGCCCTGGCTTTTCATCGGAAGGTTCGGGTGCGCGAACCTCATCGTCCGTCCTTCTGGCCACGGTCACGGTGAAATCCTTGGGTTTCCCTCCCCGAACCACTCGCACCTTCAGACTCTCTCCCACCTTGGCTTCCGCCACCCGCAGCGTAAGCTCACGGGTATCGGCCACCTCACGGCCGTTGATGTGCGTGATCACATCCCCGGCCCGGATGCCCGCAGCATGGGCGGGATCTCCCTCTATGGCGCGCATCACAAACACACCCTTAGGCTCATCCAGGCCCTGATAGTCCGCCATGGCCTTATCCACCGACTGGATCACCACACCCATCCAGCCACGGGTCACAGACCCGCTGGCTCTGAGCTGATCAATGATGCCCCGCGCCAGATTCACAGGGATTGCAAACCCGATCCCCTGTCCCGAAGAGACAATGGCCGTATTGATTCCCACAACCTCCCCATCAAGATTGATGAGTGGCCCCCCTGAATTACCGGGATTGATGGAGGCATCGGTCTGAATGAAATCCGCGTAAGGACCAGACCCGATCACCCGGCCCTTGGCTGAAACGATACCTGCTGTCACGGTCTGTTCCAGACCAAAGGGGCTGCCGATGGCCACCACCCACTCCCCCACCTTCAGGGCATCGGAATTGCCCATGCGGATATGGGGCAGGGGATTTTCCGCCACAATCCGGATCAGGGCCAGGTCCGTTTTCGTATCCCTGCCCACGATCTCTGCGTCATACTCTTCGCCGCTTTTCAGTTTCACCTGAATTTTATCCGCGCCCTCAATCACATGATTATTGGTAACAATGTATCCATCCTCTGAGATCAGAAAACCAGAGCCCAGACTCTGCTGCCGGAATTCCCTCTGCGAACCATCCCCATGGAAACGCCTGAAAAACTCCTCAAAGGGATCCTGATCCCCAAAGGGACTTTGGAAAAAATGTCTGAACACCCGATCCTGGGACCGTGCGTTTTTCTCCGTCCGGATATTCACCACAGCGCCGCCGCTTTTTTCCGCAAGGAGGGTAAAGCTATCAGGCCGCAGCAGAGCCTGGACCTGCTGGGGATACGCAAAACAGACCACCAGCAGCAACCCCACCAGCCATCCCGAAATCCACAACCGCCATATCCGTACGCCAAGCCACCTTTTATTCAGACACATCACCAAACCTCCTTTTTTCGGATGTATGGGCCTATCCGGCAGAGACAAAAAGCCCCCAGCCTGTCAAATCCGCCTCACCTACTCCCCCCGCACATAGCGCAGGCGCAGGTCCTGCAGCAGGTGTAAAAAAATGCGCTGCTCATCTTCCTTCAGGTTTCCCCGGGTTTTTTCCTCCAGCATTCCAAGGATATCAATGGTCTGCTTTGCCAGCGCCCGATTCGGTTGACGCCGCCCGGTTCCCGGATCCTCCACAACGCCCATGTGCACAAGGGCAGAGGCATTGAGGGAAAGAATAAAGGTCGTAAAATCAATTTTTGGAAACATATTTTCCCGAAAATCCTCTCCCTGATCTTTTGCCATGACCAATCTCCCTGTTTCATAAAATCCGAAACCCGCTTCCGCTTCTCCGGCAGTTTTGTAGCAAAAATCACAAGGCAACTCAACCAGGCTGAAAAGATCTTACCCATAGGGTCCCATAACCTGGCCCCAAAAAGGACAGAGAATCAAGGCAAATGCAATAAGGGGGCTCCAGACCCTTGGAGGAGGGAAAAAACAAAAAAACCCCGGAAAGACATGCGCCGTTCCGGGGTTTATCTTATGGGAGTACAATCAGAGAAGTCTGTGCGTGGCAAGCAGCTCCCTTGGATCCACAAGGTGCTTGCGGACCCACTTTTCACTGCGCGGAAGCCTGCAGGCCATGCCGATGAGCTCGGAAACATAAAATACCGGAAGGGGTTCTGAGTTTTTTCCCCGAAGCTCCATATTCACCTGACACAGGGGACAAAAGGAGATCATGCAGTTGGCCCCCACCCTGCGAGCGTGATTCCGGATACGATCCACCATGGAGTCCACATGATCCGGCTTGGTCACAGCCAGGTGCGCGCCACAGCACTGTTTGCCATAACCCCAGTCCAGGGTTTCCACCCCAAGGGACTCCACAAAACTGCGCAGCTCGTCTTCATAGGGAAGCACATCAAAGCCTGTGATCCATTCGGGCCGGGTGAGAAGGCAGCCGAAATACAACACTCCCTTAAGGCCTTTCAGCGGATTCACCACGGCCTGCTGAAAAATATTCAGTCGACTGGAGCTGCCCACCTCAAGGAAAAACCGCAGCCGGACAGACCCCTGATAACGTTTGCCAATGGCTTCTTCCAACAGATCATTTTTTTCAGGCTCCGCAATCAGGGTCTTTTCTGCGGTGCGCAGACGCACAAAACAGCTGGGACAGATCACATAAAGATCCCGGATCCCCTGGCGTTCGGCAAGGACCAGGTTGCGACCTGCAAGGAGAATGGCATAGTTCTGATTGACGCTGTGAGCAGGGGATGCACCGCAGCAGTTCCAGTCTTTGAGCTCTTCCAACCAGGAGCCCACCAGACGGGACATCTGGAAAAGAGATTCCCCCAGCTCACGGGCGCTCGACATCAGGGAACAACCAGGGTAGTAGTGAACCCTCGGATGTGGCGTGTGCACCTCTGCAAGGTCTTTGTCATTTTCTCCCATAGCACACCTCCCTGATTTTCCGGATATCCTGAAGCTTTCTCACCGTATGGGGCAAAAGCTCCAGCCTCCCAGTGAAAAGCATTTTCATTCCAGGTCCCATATCCCTGAAAAGACTTAAGGTCGCAAGCTTGTACCGGGCCATGAATTCCAGCTCGTACACACGCCCCCTCTTGTTCACCTGATTCAGAAACTCCCTGTGGAAGGCCCAGATATCGGGTTCCCCGATCTTTACTCCCTCTTCCAGGGCCAGCTCACGCAAGGTATCCATCATATAGGGAATATGCACCCGGTTCGGACATTGGGACACGCAGCTGTAACACCCCAGACACACCCATATGGCGCGGCTCTCCAGCACTTCTTTCCGAAGCCCAAGCTGCATCATTCGAACAATCTGGTTTGGAAGATAATCCATGATGTCGGATACGGGGCAGCCACCGGAGCAGGCCATGCAATGAAAACAGGCACCAAACCGTTGGCCGCTCCGCTCTTCCACCTCTTTGATGAATGAGCGGTCAAATTGCATCGTTTTCACCATTAGAGGGATCCCTAAAGCACGTTAAGGATCCGAAAACCGATGGTGCGGCCAGCCTTTTCACCCCTTCCGGGTGCCACAAAAGAACATCCGCCCCACCGTCTCGTTGCCCCCCCGCCCGAGGACAGAGGGAAATATAACACAGGCCCTGGCCTGGTCTCCCCTGACAGGATTCAGGGCGCCCACCCTAGAACAAAGGCCCTGGGCTGTCAATCAAAAATTGTATCAAACCCGTTCGATACATAATAGTATGCCAGGGCCTCCCTGGGTCCGATGAACATCAAGCCTGCTCATTTCCCCTGCATGTAACCTCTCCCACCCCTGTTTCCAGCGGAAAAGGCCCCTCCGTAACCCGCAATAAATTTTATGCATACCCCATTCTCAGGTCCAGCGCTGTTTCCCCCCTTCCCTTCACGCCCACAGCGCCTCAGACTATCCCCCCGCACCCTCCGCAACTCCCCACTCCCTCCCCCTTCTTTGGTGGAATGCAAAAAACATCAAAAGAGATCTTGACGGACCGCCCATCTTTTGAAAGTAGAAGATTCCGGGGTGGACATCGGACCATGTTGGTTCAACGTTTTTTCCTGTTGCGCTTCATCGGGAATCCCCCTATATTTTTTCCGCTGATCTTAGATGCACTGCAACATAAAATTCAAGGATAAAAAAACAAGCAAAAATAAAAGTTTAAACATCCTGAAACCTATAAAATTTATTTATTAACCCAAAAAAACACCCCCAGATCCTGGTCGTGATCCAAGACCTTCAGGCTCACCCCACAGGACTGGCGCGATGGGAGATGCATCCGCATCCCGGAAAAAGGGTATGCGTCCCAATAGGTTATTCATCAATCATGTTTTAATTTTCCCAAGGGCTCTTCCGGGCCCTGGGGGTCAGCACAGGCCAGGCGTGTCCATCCCACAGATACGGGGAAAGCAGGCCATACGCGGGTGCGGACCCAACAATGGAGGAGGCAGACGATGTCTTTGATGGAAAAATTCTGGAATACCGCCAAGGAAAGACAAAAAACCATTGTCCTTCCCGAAGGCGATGATGAGCGCACCATTGATGCCGCCCATGCAGTCATGGAAAATGGCCTGGTCAGAGAACTCGTGATTCTCGGAGATGAGGCTGCCCTGGAAAAGGCCTTCAAGGAAAAAGGCTACCCCCTGCGCAGCCGCTTCATCAATCCGGCAAAAAGCGAACTCAGGGCTCAGTTTGCAAACGAATTCTTTGAAATGCGCAAATCCAAGGGGATGACCCTCGAAAAAGCCGATGACATCATGAAAGACCCCCTCTTCTTCGGGGCCATGATGGTTCGTCTCGGCATTGCTGACGGTGCGGTGGCAGGTGCCAAGAACACCACAGGCGACGTTCTGCGCGCCGCCATCCAGGTCATCGGCACCAAGCCGGGCATGAAAACCGTTTCCAGCTGCTTTATCATGGTGACCCCGCATAAGAACTTCGGCGTGGATGGCACCCTCATTTTTGCAGACTGCGCGGTTAACATTGACCCGGATGCCACCAAGCTTGCGGAAATCGCCAGCGCTTCCGCCGATTCCTGCAAGGCTTTCCTGGAAACCGAACCCAAGGTCGCCCTCCTTTCCTTCTCCACCAAGGGCAGCGCCAAGCATGAATATGTGGACAAGGTTACCCAGGCCCTGGAAGTCCTCAAAACCAACCGCCCCGACCTCAAGGCCGATGGGGAGCTCCAGGCTGACGCCGCCCTGCTGGCTTCCGTGGGTGCCAAAAAAGCTCCGGGAAGCCCCATCCCAGGCCAGGCCAATGTGCTGGTTTTCCCGGACATCCAGGCAGGCAACATCGGATACAAGCTGGTGGAACGCCTCGGAGGCGCCGAAGCCATCGGACCCATCATCCAGGGCCTTGCCAAACCCGTCAATGACCTCTCCAGGGGTTGCAAATATATGGATATCGTGAACGTAACAGCCATCACTGCGGTACAGGCTGTTTAAACCACTTCAGACCCACAGAAAGCAGAAAGACCATGAAAATTCTTGCACTCAACTGCGGAAGCTCCTCCCTGAAATACCAGCTTTTTGACTGGTCCAACAAAGAAGTCGTAGCCAGTGGCGTTGTGGAGCGTATCGGTATTGGCGACTCCTTCATTGAACACAAGGTTCCCACCAAGGACTACAAAAAGAAAATCAAGTACGCCATTGAGAATCACGAAATTGCCATCCAGTGGATCATCAATGCCCTGACCACTGGCGAAGGCGCTGTAATCAAGGACATGGAAGAAATTTCCGCTGTGGGCCACCGCGTGGTTCATGGTGGCGAACACTTCAAACAGAGTGTCCTCATCACCGATGACGTGATCAACCACATTGCAGCGGTATCCCACCTTGCGCCCCTGCACAACCCTGCCAACCTCGTGGGTATCCGCGCCGGTCGTGCAGCCATGCCCAAGATTCCCCACGTGGCCATCTTTGACACCGCCTTCCATCAGAGCATGCCCGAGCATGCCTACCTCTACCCCCTGCCCTACGAGTGGTACAAGGACTTTGCCGTCCGCCGCTACGGGTTCCACGGCACCAGCCACCTTTATGTTTCCAAACGCGCCGCCGCCCTTCTCGGCAAAAACGCCAATGAATGCAATATCATCACCCTGCACATCGGCAACGGCGTATCCTGCGCAGCCATCAAAAAAGGGCTTTCCATTGACACCACCATGGGCTTCACCCCCCTGGCAGGTGCCATCATGGGCACACGCTGCGGCGACATTGACCCCGCCATTCCCATGTTCATGATGCAGCGCCTGGATGTGGGCCCCCGCTACATGGACAATCTTCTCAACAAAAAATCCGGTATCCTCGGCATTACCGGCAAATTCACAGACCGCAGGGATGTGGAAGAAGCCTCAAACGCCGGTGACGCCCGCTGCACCCTTGCCATTGAGATGGAAGCTTACAAGCTGCGTAAATCCGCTGGCGAATACGCCTTTGCCCTGGGTCAGGTGGACGCCATTGTCTTTACCGCAGGGGTTGGGGAAAACTCCGGCCTCATCCGCCAGAAAACCTTAGAGGGCCTTGAATTCTTCGGGATCAAGCTCGACAAGGAAAAGAACATGGGCACCTTCAGCAAGCACGGAGAAACGGAAATCTCCACACCCGACTCCAAGGTCAAGGTCTTCATGATTCCCACCAACGAAGAACTGGTATTTGTGGAAGACGTTGTGGCCATTATTCAGGATACCTACGAAGACCACACCAAGTATCCCTACTCCTTTCTCAAGTAATCTCTAAAAAAAACCGGCATTCCCTGAGATCATGGGAATGCCGGTTTTTTTATGTGATCGCCCCAAAAAAGATTCTGAAAAAAACGTCCTTCCGGCATCCAAGGCAAAAGTCTTGACCTTTTTCCGGAAAAACCATTCAGTCGGAGGACGAGGTCTGGAGTGCAATGATGCGATCATACAAGGTCTTGCGATCCATCCCCAGCTCCACGGAAAGACGTTTGGCAAGCGCAGGGGGCTTCACATCCCCCGCTGCCAGGCCCTTTTCGATCAGAGCCTCCACATCCCTGCCCCCTGGTGCCGCTTCCGTCTCCCTGCTTCCCGCCACCACCAGTGAGCACTCCCCCCGGACCCGATCGCGGTCTTGCAAAAGCGCCTCCAGATCCGACAGGGACCCCCGCAGAAACTCCTCATAGACTTTGGTCATCTCCCGCCCCAGTACTGCAGCCCGGTCTCCCAGAATGTCCTTCAGCTCCCCGAGAAAGCCCACAATACTGTGGGGAGATACGTAAAAAATCAAGGGGGCGGTGCAGGTGGAAAGCTCTGCGATCCATGTGCGGCGACGTCCTGTCTTTTTGGGAGGGAAACCACAGAAGAGAAATCGGTCTGTGGGAAGACCGGAAACACTCATCAGGGTCAGGGCTGCGGATGCGCCCGGAACCGGCACCAGGGGAATCCCTGCGGCAATGGCCTCCCGCACAAGAATAAAACCCGGATCCGAAAGGGTAGGTGTGCCCGCATCGGACACAAGGGCCAGGGTTTCCCCCTTTTTCAGGGCTTCCACAAGCCTTGCTGTCCGGCCCAGCTCATTGTGCTCATGCAGGGAGACCAGGGGCTTTTGGATATTGAAATGGGCAAGAAGCCGGGCTGTATTCCGGGTATCCTCGGCCGCCACACAGTCAACGGCGGCCAAAACCCCGAGGGCGCGGAAGGTCATATCCCCGAGGTTGCCGATGGGGGTGGACACCACATAAAGATGCCCCGCACGTACGGCATCAGATTTCGGGATCAAAGGCACTGCGCAGGTGGGAACAGTTTCCATGGGCATCCACAGCAATCACGTCAAAACGTATGTAGGGGTCGTCGTGGCGGTCGGCCGCGAGATAAGACAGGGCGGTCCGGATAATTTTTCTTTGCTTTCTCAGGTCAACGGACTCAAAGGCTGAGGCAAAAAGAGAGGATTTACGTACTCGGACTTCCACAAAAACCAGGGTTTCCCCTTCCTCAGCAATGAGGTCGATTTCCCCAAAACGGCTGCGGTAATTGGTTGCCAGAATCCGAAAGCCTGCCTTCTCCAGAAAATTTCTTGCGCAGGCCTCCCCTTCCCTCCCCTTTGCCAGGGAAGCCCGGCCAGTCATGGCAGAAACTCCCGTACTCCCCGGAAAGACCGGCGGTGGATAGGCAATACCCCCAGACGTGCGATGGCTTCCTTATGACTCGCCGTGGGATACCCCTTATGTTTTGCAAAACCATAGCCGGGATAGATCCTGTCCATTTTTTCCATAAGACGATCCCGGGTTACCTTGGCAAAAATAGAAGCCGCAGCAATGCTGGCACTTCGGCCGTCCCCTCCCACAATGGCTTCCTGGGACAAATCCAGGTCTAAGGTGAACTTTCCATCAATGAGCAGGACATCCGCAGGTTCTGAAAGCGCCCTGACCGCGAGAACCATGGATTCCAGGGAAGCCCGGAGAATGTTCACCTCGTCAATACGGTCTGCCTCCACAATCCCAATGCCCATGGCAAGACACTGGGAAGGCAGGCGCTCAAAGAGCTGGTTGCGCCGGGCCTCGCTCAGCTTCTTGGAATCGTTGAGTCCAGGAAGATCAAAATCCGGCTTTAAAATCACCGCCCCAGAAACAACGGGACCGGCCAGGGGTCCCCTGCCGGCCTCGTCCACACCTGCAATGCGTGCAAACCCCAGGTTCTGATACCGGGTTTCAAAGCTTTGCATCGTTATTTTGTCCCATGGAATGTCCGCACACACCAATCCGATCCACCATCCGCCCCCTGCCGGATTCCCTTTGGGCCCGGCAGGGGTGGCAGGATCAGTAGCTTCCCTTTTCCTTGATACGGGCAGCCTTACCGCGCAGGTTCCGCAGGTAGTAAATCTTGGCCCGCCGCACACGGCCCCGGGTCACCACTTCAATTTTGTCGATCACAGGCGCATGCAGGGGAAAAACACGCTCCACCCCCACCCCGCCGGAAATCTTGCGGACCGTGAAAGAGGCCTGGGGAGTGACACCGCGATTCCGGCTGATCACCACGCCTTTGAAAATCTGAATCCGCTGCTTATCCCCTTCCTTGATTTTCACATGCACGTTTACCGTATCTCCCGGTCCAAAGGACGGCAGGTCCAGACGCATGCTTTCCTGTTCAATTTTTTCAATGATGTTCATTTGCTTCCCCCAGATTTCGCGGGTGTTTCCCGCATCCGTTAAATGCCTGATCCCTTCAGTGGCTTTCCTGTGAGGCGATCCAGAAGGATCGCTGCTGCGGAACGCACCGAAAGGTGGTTGTATACCGTATTGCCCAGAACCGGTTCCAGCACCCGATCCACAGACGTCATCAGAGAATCCGCAAGTCCCCAGGCCGTACCGAATACCAGAAGGCAGGATTGCTGCCCTCCGGCAAGGATATCCCGGAGCGTTTCATGGGACATGGCTTCTGCATGGAGCCTTGCCGTTGTCGCCACAACCAGGGGCCGCTGCCCCCCCTCTTCCGCCACGCACTGCACCGCTTCCGCCATGTCATGGCAGAGGTGGATCAGGGACAGAGCTTCTTTCCGGTCCGGGTTGTGCGTGGCTCCCACACCGGAAGTCCAGTGACCGGCAATGCGTTGCACCAGCCGTTTCTGATCTTCCAGAGGCGTTATCACAAAAAGACGCCGCACACCATAGGTACGGCAGGATCGCGCCATGTCATGGAGATCCAGATTGGTCACCGCCGAAGCAATGGTTTCCCCGTTTTTGTTTACCACAGGAAAATGCACAAGGGCCATGTACAGTTCAGATTTTGGCAAGACGTGCAAGCTCCTGGCTCCATTTTCTGAGAATGGTGCGTTCTTCCGGTGTCAATTCCCGTCCTTCCAGAAGATCCGCCCTTTTCAAAAAAGTCCGTTTCAGGGAATATTCCTGTCGCCACGCCTCAATGGCGGCATGGTTGCCGGATAAAAGCACCTCCGGAACTGCCATACCTTCATACACCGGAGGCCGGGTGTAGTGGGCATGCTCAATGATGCCACCAGAAAAGGACTCTTTTTCCGCAGATGCTTCCCCCCCCAGAACACCAGGAATCAGGCGGGTCACCGCATCCATCACCACCATGGCGGCAAGCTCGCCTCCGGTGAGAACATAATCACCGATGGAAAGTTCCAGATCCGCCTCCAGGCAAACCCGTTCATCAATGCCCTCATACCGGCCGCATACGAGAATGAGCCCTTTTTCCCGGGATAAATCCTCCGCCAGGGACTGGCTGAAGGGAAGACCCTGGGGCGTCATGATGACAACGGGTGCGCCAAGGATCTCCTTTCGGGTTTGGGTGATAGCCCGCATGAGGGGTTCCGGCTTCATCACCATGCCGCATCCACCGCCGTAGGGCTTATCATCCGTCGCCTTGTGTACACCCTCGGCAAAATCCCTCAGATTCACCGCACGGCCCTGGATGTAGCCTCCGAGAATGGCCCTTCGGACCATGCCCGTCGCCCAGAAGGCATCAAACATTTCCGGGAAAATGGTAAGCGCCGCAAAATGCCGGGGGATTGCTGTCTTCACAGATCCAGAAGTCCTTCCGGAAGCTCCACGGTCATGTATCCTTCATCCGGAAAAACGGCTGAAACCACGGAAGCGTGGGCAGGCACCATGAACTCACGGCCGTTTCCGCTGACTTCAAAGATTTCATGCCCTCCGGCCTCCATGATCCTGCGGATGTAGCCAAGGTGACGCCCTTCAGGGGTTCGGAGTTCAAGGCCGATCAGGTCGCTCCAGTAATAATACCCTTCCTCAGGCTCGGGAAAGCGATTCCGATCCGCGTAAATGACCCCGCCGACCAGGGTTTCGGCTGCGGTGCAGTCTTCAATACCCTCCAGACGCAGCAAAAGTACAGGCCCTTTATGAACCTGCACATGCCTGACCCGGAATGCCTGATTCGGGTCCACACCTTTTTTTTCCCGTATCCAGAGGGGACCGCAATCCGTATATACCTCAAGGGACTCTGCGTCTGAATATACCTTGAGGTTCCCGGCAAGGCCATGGACGCCCACAATTTTTCCTATGCGTACGGCTTTCATTGCATCCCTATTCCGAAAAAAAATCCGGCGGGTCTCCCACAAAAAACCCAGCTCCCGGCTCAGGCTCACACCCGAAACCAGATCTGCCCCGAGCGGACAATACACCTTGGGCCACCGCATACATTCCGGACAGGACCTCTGGCACCCTACTCAATGATTTCAAGTACGGTGCGTTTTTTTACCTTGGCCGATGCCGCACTCAGGATGGTCCGCATGGCGCGCGCTGTGCGGCCCTGTTTTCCGATCACCTTCCCCAGATCTTCCTTGGCCACTTTCAGTTCCAGCACAGAGGTCTGATTTCCCTCCACTTCTGAAACCACCACCTGATCCGGATGATCCACCAAAGCTTTGGCGATATAGTCGATCAGCTCTTTCATCGCGCATCTCCTTGCAATACCAAAGTTGGGACAGGGGAAGGGCTGTTTTTTTAAGGAAACACACCCATCAGGCAGGCGACGTTCCTGTGATATCCTTTTTCTTCAGAAGGCTGCGCACCGTATCCGAAGGAATGGCACCCTCACCCAGCCAGTAACGAACCCGCTCATCCTTCATGGTGACTTCCACAGGATCCTTCAGGGGATTGTAAGTACCCACGATCTCGATAAAGCGACCATCACGGCGGGCTTCGGAATCCGCAACCACAATGCGGTAGAAAGGTTTTTTCTTGGTGCCCATCCGGGTCAGTCTCATTTTTACAGCCATCTTTTCCAGTCTCCTTGCAACGATCTTTTAGAAGGGAAGCATGCCGCGCATCCCGCGCATGCCCTTTAAACCACCCTTGTTCAATTTTTTGACCATTTTCATGGCCTGGGTGTAATTTTTCAGAAGCTGATTCACATCCTGCACCGTCGTCCCGCTGCCCCGGGCAATGCGTTTTCTGCGGGAACCATTGATGATGGCATGACGCCTGCGCTCTTCCGGGGTCATGGAGTTGATAATGGCCTCCACACGCACCAGCTCACGCTCATCAATATTCATTTTACCCAAGGCCTTTTCACTGACACCGGGCAACATCTTCAGAAGATCTCCGATGGGACCCATTTTCCGGACCTGCCGCAACTGATCCCGAAAATCTTCAAGGGTGAACTCATTTTTCCGGAGCTTACGCTCCAACTCCACTGCCTGCTTTTCATCCACCATTTCCTGGGCTTTTTCAATGAGAGAAAGGGTGTCTCCCATGCCCAGAATCCGGGAAGCCATACGGTCCGGATGAAAAAGATCCAGAGCGGAAATTTTTTCTCCCACCCCCACAAACTTGATGGGCCTGCCCGTCACCGCACGGATGGAAAGGGCAGCACCGCCCCTTGCGTCCCCATCGGTCTTGGTCAGGACAATCCCGCCAATACCCAGGGTCTGATCAAAGGCAGAAGCCATTTTCACGGCATCCTGGCCCGTCATGGCGTCTGCCACCAGAAGAATATCCGAAGGGGTCATCTTGTCCCGCACACGGACCAGTTCCTCCATGAGGGCCTCATCCACATGCAGCCTGCCTGCCGTATCCACCAGCAACACATCACAACCCTGCCTGCGGGCCTCTTCCCTGGCTGCAAGACAGATTTCCACAGGATCCTGACGGGTTTCCGAAGGATAGACCGGAACCCCGATCTCACCTCCCAGCTTCTGGAGCTGGTCAATGGCCGCAGGTCGGTAGATATCCGCAGGAACCAGATAGGGCTTTTTACCACTTTTCCGCAGATAAAGGGCCAGCTTGGCCGCAGAGGTCGTCTTACCCGCACCCTGCAGACCCACCATCATCACCACGGCAGGCTTGGGACCCGCAAGGCTCAGAGGCTCGCTGGTTTCCCCCATGAGACGGGTCAGCTCTTCATAGACAATCTTAACCACCTGCTGCCCAGGCGTGAGGCTTTCCAGGACCTCCCGACCCAGGGCGCGGGTCTTCACCCCGGCCACAAAATCCTTGACCACACGGTAATGGACATCGGCTTCCAGAAGCGCCATGCGCACTTCCTTCATACCGTCTTCGATGTGGGCCTCGGTGAGCTTCCCTCTGCCCTTCAGGGCCTTGAAAACGCTGCCGAGTCTTTCGTTTAAGCTGTCAAACATGAAAAGCCATCCAAGGGGTTCAAATCAAAAGCTTGAATTTAACGGGCAAAGGGTGATAAGTCAACCGAAATCAGGCACACCCCAGCCTCCCCGACGTCCCCCCAAACCAAAGACTCCGGACATGACAAGAAAACAAGCACAAAAACCCGATATTCTGGACTTTACCCTTCCCGAACTCCGGGAGTATTTCACTTCCCAGGGTCTGCCCGCGTTCCGGGCCAATCAGATCCATAAATGGCTCTACCTGCACCAGGCGGATACCTTTGAGCAGATGACAGATGTGGGCAAGGAACTCCGGGCAAGGCTGGGTGAAATTTTCACCCTGAAACGCCTGGACATTGCCCGCACCGACCTTTCCAGGGACGGATCCCAAAAATTTGTCTTCCGCCTTGAAGACGGTCATTTCATTGAATCCGTGCTGATCCCGGAAAAGGATCATCACACCCTCTGCATCTCCTCCCAGGTGGGCTGCGCTCAGGGATGCCGGTTCTGCATGACGGCAAAGGGCGGTTTTACCCGCAACCTCAGCACCGGAGAAATTGTGGCTCAGGTGCGGGACATCCGGCGCTCCATGCAGGAGGAAGCTGCAAAAACCCCTGAAGAAAAGGAACCCCGCCTTTCCAATGTGGTTTTTATGGGCATGGGGGAACCCCTTGCCAATTATACCCACGTCAAAAAAGCCATCGACATCCTCACGGACGGTGACTGCGGACTCAAGCTCTCCAAACGCAGGATCACCGTTTCCACCGCAGGCATTCTCCCCAGGCTGGCGGATCTCGGCCGTGACACCCAGATCAACCTTGCCATATCACTGAATGCCACGGAGAACAAGACCCGGGAAGCGCTCATGCCCATCAGCAGGACCTATCCCCTCGAAGACCTGCTGGAAGCCTGCCGCCGCTATCCCCTGGCACCCCGCCAGAAAATCACCTTTGAGTACATTCTCATCCAGGGCGTCAATGATTCCCTCCAGGATGCCCGCCGTCTCGCCCGCTGTCTCAATGGCATCAAGGCCAAGATCAATCTCATTCCCTTTAACGAACACCCCGGCAGCACCTTCCAGCGTCCTGTGGAATCCCACATCCACGCTTTTTTAAAGATTCTTCTGGACAAGGGATACACGGCCATCATCCGCTGGAGCAAGGGGGAAGACATCGGGGCGGCCTGCGGCCAGCTTGCGGGGAAAGCCCAGTCAGAAAACCCTGCGCCCCACCCCGGCAAAGACGAAACAGAAGTTTAACCGGGCCTCAGACCATCTTTTCCCGGATCTCCGGACTTCTGACGGGCAGCACATCCACTTTTTCCTCGCCACCGCAGCCATCCAGAACAAGGGTGACAGAAACGGAGTCTGCCGCCCTTGTATAGCCTGCCACCAGCCCTGCAGCAAGCCGACGCTCCTGCTGACCAGCCGGTCCGCAGAGAAAGGCCAGAGGACCTGGAAAATTCAGCGTCTGAATACGAGTGTGCAACCGGGCGTCAAAATGCACCGCAAGGGCAGCATTATCCGCCTGGGTGCGCCCCACCACGAGCTTCACTTCCGGAGAGAGTCGGAAGTGTCGTCCGTTTTTCAGCAGATGATAGTCCGTAGGCTTTGCTTCCGGATCATGGGTCATAAGATCCTTCAGCCTTTTCCCAAAGGTCACATCCGTGAGCAGGCACCCCCCGGCCGGAGCAGGAAAATCCCGCACCCCCAGCTCTCTGGCCAGAGCCAACTGGGGCTTACGGCCCCTGCCCTGAAAATCCAGAAGCTGGCTGCGGTCCACCCGACCCTCCTCTTCCACCTGGGTCGGCGGCAGATTACGCGCCGAAAGGGGACGAAGAATGCGGCCCTCATATCCCGCCCGTTTTTCCACATACCGCAGGGCAGACCGGGTCTGGGACATGGGTCTCTGGCCGGAGACCTCTCCGCTGAAAAGAAAATCAAAGCCTTCTGCTTCCATGATCCGGCCCGCCTCATGAAACATGAGGGCGTGGCAGTCCTTGCAGGGATTCATGGCCTTGCCATAGCCCGCCGCAGGAGCTTTCAGCATGGGCAGATATACGCCCGTAATGTCCACCACCCTGAAGGGGATGCCATGGGCAAGGGCAGCTTTCCGCGCATTTTCTGCATCAAAAAAAGGCGTCTCAAAGGCAACCCAGCTTACCTCAATGCCCTGGCGCCGCAACACCAGAGCCGCCAGGATACTGTCCAGACCGCCCGAAGAAAGGCCAAGGGCCCTTACCTTCTTCATCATTAACCGTTCCCAAATGAGAAAACCTTAAAAAAACAACACCCGACCTGCGAGCACTCCATCCGTAAAGCAATTCGGGTCTTTACATCAAAAGCCCTGGCCTTGCAAGAAAACCCCTTTCCACAAAGCCCGGATCCGCGCCAAATTCCATTGACACTTCCGGGCTTTTCGGACAAGTATGGAGTCTGTCACATCGTAAGAAGATTGAAAAACAGGCTGATCAAACCCCTTCCCGATACCCCGAAAGAGGCGCTTATGTATGTGAAGTGCTGGGGGGCACGCGGCTCCATTCCCGTATCCGGGCCTCAGTACAACCGCTATGGCGGCGATACCGCCTGCATGGAGATCCGGAGCTGCGATAACGATATCCTGATTGTGGATGCCGGAACCGGTATCCGCCGTCTCGGCAATCAGCTCCTGAAAGAAAAGCGTTTCCATTATCATCTGCTCTTCACCCACGCCCACTGGGACCATCTCATGGGCTTTCCCTTTTTCAAGCCCATATTCCGTGAAGGAACCACCATCCATGTTTTTCGCTGTCCCTCCGCAGAAGGGTATGCGGAATCCATGATCACCCGGGTGATGACGCCCCCCAATTTTCCCATCAACTATTCGGACCTGAAGGCAAAAATCCTTTTCAGGGATGGATGCCCCCAGGATTTTTCCTTAGGCTCGCTGCACATCACTCCCATTGCCTTAAGCCACCCCAATGGCGGCTGCGGATACCGTTTTACGGAAAAGGGCAAAAGCTTTGTCTTTTTAACCGATAATGAGCTGGGATATCGCCATCCGGGCGGACTTTCCTTTGAAGAATACCGCCATTTCTGCCAGGATGCGGATCTGCTCATCCACGATGCGGAATACCTTCCGGAGGAGTACGGGGAAAAAATACGATGGGGTCATTCCGCATATACGGATGTGCTGCGATTGGCCATGGAATCCGGGGTCAAACGGCTGGGTTTTTTTCACCATAACCAGGAGCGCTCCGATGAGGCCATTGACGCCATCGTCGACGAGGCGCGCCTGTGCATCCGCAGAGCCAACAAAGATCTTGAATGTTTTGCCGTTGCTGCGGATATGCATTTTGATCTTTAAGCGCTAAGTCTTCCCAGGGCCTGTCCCGCCTCCCCATGGGGCCCGCCAGGCTATTTGTACATTTCAAGGTCCATAGCCTTTCCAGTCTTTCTGAAAGGAAAAACCCGTGTCCTTCTCCCTGCAAGACGCCGCAGACATACTCCAGAAAAGCAAACGCGCAGTGGCCCTGACAGGGGCTGGCATCTCTGTGGAAAGCGGCATCCCGCCCTTTCGGGGGAAAGGCGGGTTATGGGAAACCATGGATCCCATGGAGTTTGCCCACATCCGGGCCTTTCACAGAAATCCGGCCAGAGTCTGGGATGTTCTGCTGCGCACCATGAAGGACGTACTGGAAAAGGCCCACCCCAACGCCGCTCACAAGGCCCTCTGTGACCTTGAAAACAAAGGAAAAATGATGGGAATCATCACCCAGAACATCGACGGCCTCCATCAGGCTGCGGGCAGTCGCGAGGTGATTGAGTTCCATGGCAGCTTTGCCCGGATCCTGTGCACGGATTGCGGCCGCACACAGTCACTGACCAACCTTATTCTTGAAAAACTGCCTCCTTTGTGTTCCTGTGGCGGTATCCTGAGACCGGACTGCGTATTCTTTGGAGAAAACATTCCTGAACAAGCCATGCGAAGGGCAAAAAAACTGACCCTTTCCTGCGACCTCATGCTGGTCATCGGCACCTCTGCTGAAGTCTGGCCTGCTGCGGAGCTTCCCCACATGGCCAAGGCTTCCGGCGCTGTGGTTCTTGAAATCAATCCCGCTCCCACGCCTTTATCCTCAGAAATTGCGGATGGATTTCTCCGCGGATCTGCAGGCGATATCCTGCCCCGGCTTGTTGCAGCCCTGGGAACAGCTCCCGGTCCCCGGTAAAACCCTTGCGGCCCATCCCGGTCTTAGGATATCAATCATCGAAAAAAGGCCCGTCCCCAAGCCCCAGATCCTGGGACAGGCCCCGAAAACATGGGTTCAGATACTTTTCAGGCACTCTCACATCAAAGGACTCCGGCGCCTCCATGCAAGCTCCCAAGGCCCATATCTTCTGGAACGCCCCCTTCGGTCAACGCCACCTTACCTTGTGGCTGAAAACCTTCGGATACCAGGTTTTTCCTGAAAAAAATCCAGATGTTCCACACATGGGACCCGACGATGTCCTCTTTCTGGGACCCGATGTTCCGGTCCCTGAAGCAATATCCTCTCACCCTTTACGCATCGGGCTGGGGCGTCCGCTGGACGGCTCTCCCTTTTGCCTCAAGATGCCCACAGCCCCCAGAGTTCTCGCCCATCTTCTGAAAAACCTTCATACACCTGAAAGAATCACCGACTATACTCCGGGCATCCCTGCAGATTTCATCGACATCATCCCCTGGCTGGGAACCCTTGACGCCTCCAATTCAGATGTCCATATCCCTGAACTTTTTCAGTATATCGACGATCCCAAAGCCGATACCGCCATTCTGCCCGTACTCACCGACAGGATACAGACACTTCTCAGATCCATTCCAGAGCTGATCCTTCTGGGGCTGGAGCAAGGAGGGGGGCGCACCCGCACCCTCTGCGCCCGCATGGCCGGAACCCTGGCTGAGGAAGAGGCCCTGCCCCTTCTGCTTTCCCTCCTTCACGTCAGCGAACATGCCGACGAAACTGAAGCCCTGATTCGCGCCCTGGGGGCTTTTTCCCATCCTGAGGCACGAAAACAGCTTCACAGGGAAATTCAGGGTCAGGATACCCTCCGCAGCCTTGCAGCCATTGAAAGCCTTGCCCAGAAGGCCGATACCCGGGACATTGCCCTTCTTTCCCGCCTCATCTCTCATCCGGAAACACTCATCGCCGTGGACGCCGCAGGCGCCCTGGCGGCCATCGGCAGCCCGGATGCCTATACCGCCCTCGCCTCCCATCTGCATCCCGAGGATGCCCTGGTGCGTAAGGTGGTGGCCACCTTACTCGCACAGGCCGGGGAAAAGGCGCTCCTTCCTCTCATGGCGGCCATGCGCAGGGCCAATGATCAGGAACGCATCATTGGCGCCCTTGTCCTTGGGCATATGGGGCTTCCCCAGGCCCTGGACTGCCTTTGTGAACAACTGCGCCACCCCAATGCCAGTGTACGTTTTTCCGCCTGCGAGGCCCTGGGAAGAATCCCCTCGGAAAAGACTTTTTTTCCCTTAAGTGCGGCCCTGGAAGACCCCAATCAGGATGTGGTCTGCGCCGCCATCACCGGTCTGAACCATCAGCATCCCCAATCCGGAATCCAGGCTGTCCGTCAATCCATGACCGTAAATCCCCAGGCCCATTCCACCCTTGTCGCCGCCATCGCCGCCATGCAGGCCACCCATCTTTTTCTCGGCCTGTCCCAGGACCGCAAACTGGCCAGGGACATTGTGCAGGCAGCAGCCCAGAGCCAGAACCGCCGCCTGTTGCATCGTTTTCTGGAAGCCTCCGCCCATATTTCTGACCCCGGAACCCGTCAGGGCTGCGAGGCCCTTCTCCGCCAGGCCATCAGAGAGATTCCTCCGGACAGACCCCGCATTCTTGTGGTGGACGACTCCCCCACCATGCGTCGCTTCTACGAGACCCTCCTGCCCCAGTACGGGTATGCCGTGGAAACGGCCCGGGATGGCCTCGATGCCCTCAATCGTCTGCGGCCCGACCCCACGCGTTTCTCCCTGGTTCTCACGGATCTCAACATGCCCAACAAAAACGGCATTGAACTCACCCGCGCCCTCAGGGAGGAAATGGGCACTCCCCTTCCCATACTCATGGTCTCCACAGAAACCCTGGAAAACCAGGAAAAATCCGCCCGCAACGCTGGGATCAACGCCTTTCTCCGCAAGCCTTTCACGGCAAAGGATCTTGCGCACAATCTTGCATCCCTGCTCCCATAAAAATCCTACTCCGCCTCTCTCACTTCCCCCATCCTCCCTGCACACAGATCAAGACCCACAGCCGCAGCCTTTCCATACACAGACTGCATAAGGGGGAAAAAGGCCCGGCTGGATCTCCAGAAAAGTGGCTTCCCCAGTCTTCGGATAAAGGCCTCCGGTATACTGGCATCCGCCACAGCCACAAGGCCTGCGTACTCCCTGTCTTCCCCCCCCAGAAAGCAGGGGCATCCGGTTTCCGGGCCTGGGCTTCCGCCTTTTCCGGCTCTGGGGCTTCCCCTCTTTCCGGAGAGAATCCCAGCAGGGCATCCAGGGCAAAGGCTGTGAAGGCGTAGAGGATCTCCCTGGCGGTACTCGGTGAAAACGGGCCACCGCAAGGGGGCCCTGCTTTTCCTGTCCCTTTCTCTCACGCAGGCCGCAGCAGAAAAAGGCGTACATAGCGATGATCCAGAGCTTCCGGCCGGATGGCGGCCAGCTCACCGTCAAGCTCCTGAAAAAGCGCTTCCAGAATCCCGCCCACACGGTCTGCAATCTGTTCACGGTCCAGGCGTGTGCGATCCGAAAGCCACAGAAGAAAGGCATCCCTGGATGCGGGGCTGAGAAAAAAGCCCCCCACCCTTTCCTCCCGTATCCGGACAAAAAAAGACCGGAAACGCTCCTCATGCAGAGGCGTGAGGACAGCCGCCACCTCCCCTGGATCCAGGCTGTCTTTGGCCCAGAGCGTTAAAAGAAGGTTCTTCCAGGTAAGGAGCCTTCCCATGGGATCCACGCTGGAAAGCCCCAGAAGGGCCAGCAGATCATCCAGAGTCATGAGATCCGAAACGGTTTTTTCCGTTTCCCGGATCTCCGCATCCGAAGCAAAAGGACGGTAAAGCCGACCTGATGCCGCGTTCATATCCAGACATAAGGGAACTTCCAGAAGCAGGCCCCCCAAAATTCCCATGCCCTGTTCTTCCCAGAAAGAAAGGGCCAGACCGCTTTTACGGAACCAGGCCTCCGGCCACCAGGCCTGCACCCGCCATTTAAGGCGCATAACAGGCCCGAAACCCGCCCGGAAAACCGCATCCAGCCGATAGGTCCGCAAAATCTGCGCCCGCAGTAAAGGCGTGGGCGATTCTTCCCCTGTGATGCGGGCAATCCCTGCTTCAAGATAACCCATCACCGCCTGCCCCATGGCGTCCAGCGCTTCCCGAGAGCGGATCACTCTGCCCTGGGCCGCCACAAAGCGATTGCACAGATGGGCCAGTTCCAGGTGCAGGTCTGCAAGCACATCTCCCATATCGAGAAGCTCCAGGGCTTCGGAAAAAATCCGGTCTTCGGCCATGCGCCGTCCATGCTCCGGCAGGGTGAAGCGCCAGTCTCCATCAGGAGCCCTGTTCAGGTGCTTACGCCCCTGCTTTTCCAACTCGCCTTCTGCCAGGGGAACCCAGAGAAGACGCGCTTCCTGCTGGGAAGCAAAGCCCTTTTCCGCCATCCGGACCCTGTGCCAGTGGAGGGCGGCTTCCTCCTGCTCTGCGGGAAGGGCCCAGGCCATTTCCTGGAACACCCGGAAAAACAGGGGATGGGAAATTTCCGCAAGATGCCGGACAAAAGAAAAAACTGCCTCTTCGCGGGCTTCGCTTTTTTCCGCATCCTCTGTCCATTCTTCGGAAAGGGGACGAAGCCTGAAATACAGAACATCATCGAGGGTGGTAAAACCATCGGGAAAATCCGAAGGGTCCTCGTCATGCTCCCGGATGCGCACCTCCACATTCCGGAAAAGCCAGGCATCCATGAGATCCCCTTCCTCCTCCAGAAGAAACTTCACAAAACGGGCGGGAGAAGCCTTGAGAAAACGCCTGAACCAGAGCCCCATGGCACCGTAGTCCGGCATGTCCTTCTGCCAGCATTCCATGTCCAGGACAAACTGCCACTGCCGATCCGAGGCCAGGGCCAGAACCGGCAGAAAGTCATCCGCCCCGATGCGGTGCATGAAAAGGAAAAAATCCTCTTCCGGAAAGGAATGGGTCAGAGCTGCGGCCTCAGGGTCCGAAAGCAGGGCTTCCAGGGCCCCTTCTTCGGAAAGGGCGTCGAGACGCTGTCTCTTTGTTGCAAGGGCGGCAAGGCGCTGTTCATGGGAAGACAGGGAGGACGTCATCAGGGTCACCTCTTTTTTAGAATTCGTCTCGATTTTTTCTCAGTCCTGAACTTCCACCCTGGCCCTGCGACCCGGTTGGCGCATCCTGTCCGGGTCTGCAAGACGCAGGAGGACCAACGCCAGCACAATGCCCGGCAGACCGATAATGGCCGAGGAAATGAAAAACCAGAACCAGCCCACATGCTCCACCAGCATGCCGGTGAATCCGGCAAAAAACTGACCGGGAAGGGTCATGATGGAGCTGAACAGGGCATACTGGGTGGCGGTATAGGCCGTATTGGTGAGGCTCGACAGATAGGCGATAAAGACCGCCACCGCCATGCCCCCACTGATATTATCCGCCATGATGGCCAGAACAAGGCCGTACACTTCAGGTCCGAGGCAGGAAAGCCAGGAAAAGGTGAGGTTGGTCAGGGGAGCCAGAATGGCGGTGATAATCAGCATGCGCATGATACCAAAGCGGGCCACCAGCACCCCGCCCAGAGCCGCACCGGTAAGGGTCATGGCCAGGCCAAAGGCTGCGGCCACATTGCCGATCTCAGCCTTGGTGAAGCCCAGGTCCAGATAGAAGGGATTGGCCATGACCCCCATGAAAATGTCGCTGATGCGGAAAAGACCGATGAAAATAAGAATCACAAGACCTGTGAAACGAAAACGCTTCCAGAAATCCGCAAAGGGACCGATCAGGGCTCCGGCAAGCCAAAGACGCATTTCCCTGAAAAAACCCGAACCCTCCGCTTTCCGCACAGCGGCCATCTCCCTTTCCAGAAGCCGGGTTTCCTCATCCACGAACACATCGGGTTCATCAATGATCCAGGTGGTGATCATGCCCACGGCCATGAGGACGGCCATGATCCCATAGGCCCAATCCCAGCCCGAAGCCGAAGCCAGGTGCAGGGCGCCAGCACCCGCAGCCAGCAGCGCCACGCGGTAGCCCAGCACATAACTCGCCGCCATGGCCGCCTGTGTCTCCTTGCCCGCAGCCTCAATGCGGTAGGCGTCAATGGCAATGTCCTGGGTGGCGGAAGCAAAACCCGCCAGTACGGCCCAGAGGGCAATCCAGGCAAGATCTTCCCGTGGGTCGGAAAGGGCCATGCCCAGAATGGAAACAAAAAGGAAAATCTGGGCCAGCAGCATCCAGGAACGCCGTCTGCCCATCCGGGCCGTAAGCCAGGGCAGGGGGATGCGGTCCACCACCGGCGCCCAGAGGATTTTCATGCTGTGGGCCATGCCCACCCAGCTTAAAAAGCCGATGGCCGCAAGACTCACCCCCAGATCCCGCAGCCAGGCCGTGAAGGTCCCGCCCACCAGCAGAAGGGGAAGGCCTGCGGAAAATCCGAGAAAGAGCATCCCCAGAACCCGTGGATGCCGGTAAACCCCGAAGGCCGAAGCCCAGGAGCGGTGCTTGGTTCTGATTTCCATGACAGATCGTCCTCTCCTCAAGGCTTGGCATGTTTTTCTTCAAAATCCAGGGGTCAGCTTCTGCACTTACAGAAGAAGCCCGGCAAGGTCACGCTTAGGCACATGATGCACCCCCCGCTCATCCCGCCAGTACCGCACGGAACCCTCCGGCTCCATGGGTTCCAGCACCACGGTTTCCGCAGGCTTTCCCAGGGCGAGGGTCAGGAGAATTTCCAGATCTTCAGGAATTTTAAGAACCTCCCGGAGAACCCCCTTATCCATGTTTGCCAGCATGCAGCACCCAAGCCCCCTTTCCGCAGCCCCCAGAGCCAGGGTCTGAGCGGCAATGCCCAGATCGCAGAAAACAAGGGAACCCCCCTTCACGGGCCCGCAGATCACCACATAGGCCGCAGGACGTTCTCCTGGCTCCGGCCCCTTCCAGTCCTTTAAATAAGCGGCCCACCCAAGGGCCGGAAAAATCCCGGCCCTTTCTTCTGAATCCAAAACCAAACGGTAGCGCAGCACCTGCAGATTTCCCGCCGATGGAACAAGACGGGTAAAATCCACCAGATCCTCCAGCACCTGCCGTCCCGGCACTTCTCCCTCCACAAAACGGCGGATGGACCGGCTCCGGGTCACAAGGGACTTCAGCATTTTCTACCTCCTAATTTTTCAAAAAAATCAGGTCTCCTCTGAACGCACGCAGGCAAAGCGCTGGAAACGGGGAAGATTCTGCTCAAGCCATATGAGAATTTTCTCAAACTCGGCCCGGACTTCCTTTAAAGCCCTTCCCCTGTGGCTGACCGCAGCCTTTTCCGCCAGATCCGCCTCCCCAAAGGTCTTACCCAGCTCGGGACAGAAAAACAGGGGATCATAGCCAAAGCCCTTTTCCCCTCGGGGTGCGTCAAGAATCTCGCCCTGGCAAAGGCCTTCGTAGGTCAGGGCCTGGCCTGTGGGTACGGCAATGGAAATCACACAGTGGAAGGCCGCTTTACGATTTTCCACTCCTCGCATGGCAGCAAGGAGTTTTTCATTGTTGGTCGCATCCGTAGCTCCTTCTCCTGCATAACGTGCGGAATGTACGCCCGGCGCACCATCCAGGGCTTCCACAGCAAGGCCGGAATCATCGGCCATGGTGGCAAAACCCAGATACCGGGCTGTGAGGGAAGCCTTTTTATAGGCATTGGCGTCAAAGGTATCCCCATCTTCATCAATCTCCGGAATGGGACCAAAGTCCGAAAGATTTCTGATATCCACGGGAAATCCTTCCAGCATGGCCGCAAGCTCCCGGACTTTTCCCGGATTCCTGGTTGCAAGAACCAGAGTGATTTTCTGTTTCATTTCTTCTTCTCCCAACGGTCCTGAAAGGCCAAAAGATCGGCACGCATCGTGCTTATGCTTAAATCACAAAGCTTATAGTCGAGGGGACTCGCCTTGTAAAGGAATGCCACCGTTTCCCGGACAAAGTCCAGATCTTAAAAGGTAGACATGGGACACGAAGAAAGAGATCTGTCCAGAAGCGTTCATCAACTCCGCAGCCCACGCGTAAAATCGTCAGGAAGGGCCATCATAAAAAAGGTTTACACCCCGAATACCCTTGGTATATGAATTTCCGACATTGTATGCGGCGCGTTCCAGGATCCACAGATCCGGCGTACGCCCCCAAACGCCTCTGCACCTTGCCTCAAGTGGCCCCTTCCTTTTTCCGGATGCCCCCTGAAGCAATGCGGAGCTTCTCGCCGTCATTTTTACCCAAGGAATTGACCATGCACAGACTTCTCACCGACAAACCCGGCGAAGCCATGTTCCTGCTCGGAAACGAGGCCATCGCCCGGGGAGCCATGGAAGCGGGTGTGGCCTTTACATCCACCTACCCCGGCACGCCTTCCTCCGAACTTTCTCTGAACTTCTTTCAGATGTCCAAGGAAAGTGATCTTTATTTTGAATACAGCACCAATGAAAAGGTGTCCCTGGAGGTGGCTGCCGCTGCGGCCAACTGCGGTATCCGCAGCATGTGCATGATGAAGCACGTGGGACTGAACGTAGCTGCGGACGTACTCATGACCCTTGCCTATGTGGGGGTTACGGGTGGCCTTGTCATCCTCACGGCCGACGATCCCTTCATGTTCTCCAGCCAGAACGAACAGGACAACCGTTATTACGCCAAATTCGGCGGCCTGCCCATGCTGGAGCCCTCCTCCGTGGAAGAAGCAAAGGAAATGGTGAAAGAAGCCTTCACCCTTTCCGAAAGCCTGGGTCGCCCCGTCCTCTTCCGCACCACCACCCGCATCAACCACTCCACCGCCGTGGTCACCCTCGGGGAGCTGCCTCTCCGCAAGACCAAGGGAAGCTTCAAAAAAGACCCCATGCGCTGCGTCACCGTGCCTGCGGTTTCAAGGGGGCTCCATGTGAAGCTCCTGGCCGACCTCGACAGAGCCCAGGAAATGGCGGAAAGCTCTTCCTTCAACTTCGTTGAGGGTGAAGGCCGTTTCGGTGTCATCGCCAACGGCGTGAGCTATACCTATGCGGCGGATGCGGTGAAGGATCTCAAGGCCGAAGGACAGGTCAAAATCCTGCGTCTGGGCTTCACCAATCCCATGCCCGCAAACACCATCAAGAATTTCCTGAAAACCTGCGACAAGGTTCTTGTGATTGAAGAGGGCGAGCCCTTCATGGAAGAGGCGGTCAAGGCCTTTGCCCAGGAAGAGGGTCTCACCCTTCCCATTGCAGGAAAGGACAAGACCCTCTTTTCCCGGCTCTACGAATTCGATCCCGCCATGGTGCGGAAAAACGTGGCCACCTTCTTTGGCTTTGACTGCCCGGCCACCCAGGCCGTGGATGCCTCCGGCATTCCCGATCTTCCCATGCGGCCGCCCACCCTCTGCGCCGGATGCTCCCACAGATCCGTCTTCTATGCGGCCAAAAAGGCCTGCGAAGGCATGGATGTGGTCTTTCCCTCGGATATCGGCTGCTACACCTTAGGCTTTCTTCCGCCCCTCGGCATGGGGGACTTTGTGGTCTGCATGGGCGCTTCCGCTGGCACGGCCTGCGGCTTTTCCACGGTAACGGATCAGAAGGTGGTGGCCTTCATCGGTGATTCCACCTTCTTCCATTCCGGTCTTTCCGGGCTCATCAACGGGGTGTTCAACAACCACAACTATACCCTCGTCATCCTCGACAACCGCACCACGGCCATGACCGGCCATCAGCCCAACCCCGGCGTGGATATGACTGAGCTTGCCATGGAAAACTACAACATGGTGGACATCGAGACCGTGGTGCGGGCCGTTGGTGTTAAGCATGTTTCCGTGGTGCGGGCCTACAACGTGAAAAAAACCATGGAAGCCATACGGGAAGCCGTGGCCTTTGAGGGTGTTTCCGTCATCATTGCCAAGGAAAAATGCGCCCTCTACGCCAAGGCCCTCAAGCAGCTTAAGGGCAAGCCCTTCCAGGTGGACCCGGAAAAATGCAAAAATCACAGGGAATGCGTGGACGCCCTGGGATGCCCGGCCTTTTACCTGGAAAACAACATGCCCCGCATCCATGCCCACCTCTGCGTGGGATGCGCCCTCTGCGCCCAGGCCTGCCCTGAAAAGGCCATTGTTCCGGCAAAGAGCCTGTAAACGCCAACGGGCCGGTATTCCGGCCCTTATCCAACAATAAGGGAAACCCATGGAACCCAAACGTCTCATCATTGTTGCCGTCGGCGGTCAGGGCAACCTGCTCGCCTCCCATGTTCTTGGTGAAGCCGCCCTCATGTCCGGCATTCCCGTACGCATGAGCGAAATCCACGGCATGGCCCAGAGGGGCGGTGTGGTGGAATCGGCTCTTGTGTTCGGAGATGCCCGGTCCAACATCATCTCCGACGGGGAAGCCGATCTCTTTGTGAGTTTTGAACCCTGCGAGGCTCTGCGGGCTCTGAAAAAATGCAACCCCAATACCGTGACCATCACCAACACCCGGCCCCTGCCCCCCTTCACCGCCGTGATCGGCAGGGGAAAATATCCGGAACTGGATACGGTGACGGAAGTGCTGAAGGCCAAAACCGGCCGCCTCATCGCCTTTGACGCCACAAGCCTTGCCGAGGAAGCGGGCAACCCCATGTGCCTTAACATGGTTCTCCTCGGCACCCTCGTGGGCACAGGCATTCTGCCCATTTCCGCAGAAGCCGTCCGGGAAGCCATCCGCACCCGCACCAAAAAAAGCTTTGTGGACATGAACTTAAGCGCCTTTGAAAAGGGTTTTGCAAAAGCCGCCTGACCCCTTCCAAGCCCAGCGTCTGGGCTTTAAGCGAACCCGTTTCTTATTTCTGTCTTCATCCCCCTGGGCCAGTACGCCTCCAAGGATCTGGCCCAGGGTCGCATTTTTTTAAGTTCTACCCTTTTCTCCTTGGATCTTCCATCCCCGCACCTGGCTATGCTATGGTACCCCATGGAAGCGGAAACTTTGAAGTCCCCTCTCCGCTCCCGTAAAAAGGGCTGTGTCTGGTTTTCAGATTTCCTGATCCAAACCCTCTTTTTGTTTCATCCGGATTTTCCGCGCCCGCGACATCTTGCAATGGACCCAAGGCTTAAGGAAACCTCCACATGACACGCATTCTCGTTGTGGACGACGACAGCGCCATCCGTTCCGCCATGGAAACCTATATCCGTATGGGATGGTTTTGACACCGCCGCTGTGTCCAGTGCAGAGGAGGCCATCGCCTACATGGAAAGCAAAGGGCCTGTGGATGTGGTGATTACCGATATCATGATGGGCGGCATGTCCGGCCTTGAACTCACCGATCACATCCGTTCCCACTATGACACGGATGTCATCATCATGACCGGGTACAGCGCCGAATATTCCTATGAAGAGGCCATTCGCAGGGGAGCCAGTGACATTCTTTTCAAACCCGCACGCTTTGAGGAGATCCTTCTGCGCCTCAAACGGGTTCTGCGGGAAAGAAAGCTCACCCAGGAAAGGGAAATCATGATGGCCAAGCTCAAGGAGTTGTCCATCACCGATGAACTGACCCGGCTTTACAATTCCCGGCATTTTTACACCCGCATCGAAAAAGAGGTGGAGCGCTGCTACCGATACCAGCACTCCCTATCCCTCCTGCTCCTCGACATTGACCATTTCAAGGATTATAATGATACCTTCGGTCACCTGGAAGGAGACCGGGTACTGATGCGCATGGGCACTATCATTAAAAACTCCTTGCGGGCCATGGATTCAGGATTCCGCTATGGCGGCGAAGAATTCACCATCCTTCTACCGGAAACCCACGCAGGCGAATCCCTGGTGGTCGCCCGCCGCATTCAGGAAGCCTTAAGCTGGGAAAAATTTCTGCCTGCCAGCACCTCCAGCCCTGTTGAGGTCACCGTGAGCATCGGCGCCACCGAGTATCGGATGCAGGAAAACATCACCACCTTTATCCAGAGGGCGGATATGGCCATGTACTGCTCCAAGAAAAACGGCCGCAACCAGATCACAACCCTTCTGGACACCCATTCCAAGGAATACCTCCAATGCCTCAATTCCTGGTCCTCCAAGACCCCGGACTGAATGAATGTCTGGAAATTCTCACCCTCTACCAGACAGAAAACTGGTGGCAGGGACCTCCGGACACCCACATGGTTGCCCGCATCGTCGCTGGTAGCCATCTTTTTTTGACCGCCCAAATAAAGGGCCGCATCATCGGTATGGGCCGAGTGATCAGTGACGGCGTATCCGATGCCTACATCCAGGATGTCACCGTAGCCCCACCGCACCGGGGAAACAACATCGGAGGCCGTCTCATTGAAGAGCTCTGCCGCCTTCTTTTTGAGCAGGGCATCGAGTGGATCGGCCTCATTGCCGAGCGGGGCTCCCATCCTTTTTATGAAAAGCTGGGTTTTGGGGTCATGCCCAGGTCCCTGCCCATGCTCCATGAAAAAACCCTTCACATCATGGGCCTTGGCCCGGAACATTCGGAAAGCAGATGAAGTTTCACAAGATCACCCTGCAAGACTATGACAGACTGGCTCCTTTTTTCAGAAATCAGGCCTACCCGCTGTGCAGCTATTCCCTGCCTTCCCTTCTCTCCTGGCAGACCCAGGCCTATTATCCTGTGGCCGCCCTTACGGAAGACAGCCTCATCATCGCCGCGGAATACACCCAGAAGACAGAACTGAGGCATCTGATCCTGCCGCTGGCTCCGGAAAAAGACTGGACGCCCGAGGCCCTGCATCGGCTTTGCCTGGATTCCGGTTTTCCCACCTACTGGTTTGTACCCGAAACCTGGATCCGCAAGGTGGGAGAAAAGGACCTTGAGGTTTTCTTTCGGGTGGAAGAACAAAGCGCCTACACGGACTATATTTACCTCAAAGAGGATCTTAGCGAGCTCAAGGGGAGAAAATACTCCAAAAAACGCAACCTCATCTCTCAGTTTGAACGCAGCTTCACGGAAGACCGCATTCACATTGCCGCCATAGGCCCTGAGGATATTCCCGAATGTCTGGATTTTCTTGAGCTCTGGTGCAGGGAAAGAAACTGTGAGCGGGATCCGGAAGCGGACATGGCCTGTGAAAAAATCGCCGCAGCCAACGCCATCCGCCTCATTGACGACTCGCATTTCAGAGGCCTGCGTCTCTCAATCGATGGCAGGCTTGTGGCCTTTGGCATTGCCAATCGCCTCACCCAGGACATGGGCGTACTCCACTTTGAAAAGGCTCTCGGGTCCATCAAGGGACTTTATCAATATTTTGACCGGGAGTGCTGCCGCAGGCTCTTTTCACCGGATATCGTGTTCATCAACAAGGAGTCGGACATGGACGAGCCGGGGCTGGCCCATGCCAAAAACTCCTACCACCCCATCCGCAAAGAAAAATCCTTTGTTCTCACGGCAAAAGACCTCTGATCCCAAGGGAAAAATTCTCCATCCCCTTGGCCCATAAAAATCCCGGAATCCGCATTTTAAGACTTCTCGCGCAGATTCCGGGAATTTTTTCTTCTCTTCTGGAAAAATCCTTCCGTCTTTACCCCACCATCCGGCTGGTGAGGGCATTTTTCAGGTCCAGGGAGGCAGGGGCGGGTTTGCCGATCAAAAAACCCTGAACATAATCCACGCCTATTTCCGACAAGAGGGTCAGGGTTTCGGGTTTTTCCACAAACTCCGCCACCGTGCGGATGCCCATTTCCCTGGCCACCTGGACAATGGCCCGCACCACGCTGCGATCCTCCTGTCTTTCGTGCAGGTTCCGCACAAAAGAGCCGTCAATCTTGATAAAATCCACCCCCAACTCCCGCAGGTAGACAAAACTGGTGAACCCCACACCAAAATCATCCAAAGAAAAACGGCAGCCCAGGGCCTTCATCTGGCTGATGAACTCCAGGGCCCTGTCCATATCCTGGATGGCTGCGGTTTCCGTGATCTCAAAAATCAGCCGCTTGGGATCTGCCCCCGTTTCCTGGATGCTTTTTTTCAAAAAAACCGCCATCCCCGCATCCGCAAGATCCCTGCCCGAAAGATTCATGGAAAAGGATACCAGTCGTCCCTTTTCTTTCAGCCGGGTCTGGTAGGCAAAGGTTTTCCGCGCCACCACCCGGTCGATGGAACCCACCAGACCATGTCGTTCCGCAGCCTGGATAAAAGCGCCGGGCAGCACAATCCTGCCGTCCGGCTCCCGCAGGCGCACAAGCGCTTCATAGTGCAGAACAGTTTGCGAGGACACATGGAGAATGGGCTGATACCAGACCTCAAAACGGTCTCCGGCCAGGGCATCCAGAATGCGTTGTTTCTGATAAAAGGTAGCCCGTTTCAGCTCCCCTTCCCGATCTTCGGGTACAAAAATTCTGCACCGGTTTTTCCCCAGCTCCTTGGCCTTGCCCAGGGCGGCATCCAGTACGGCAAGAAAGGTGATGGCATCCCCCGCGTGCTCGGGAATGAGGGCCAGACCCACGGATACGGTCAGGCGTACGCCTCCGTCTTCAAAACGGCTGGCCTCCACATGGCTGCGGATTTCCTCTCCCAGAGCCAGGCATTCCGCAGCCCCCATATTCTGCACAAAAACAGCCATCTGATCTCCGCCAAAACGTCCCATGAACCAGGAATTCGCATGCAGCCGGGCATCCAGGATCTGACGCACACTCCGGATCAGAAATCTCAGCACCCGATCCCCTTTGGCGTAACCGATCTGATCATTAACCAGCTTGAAGCTGTCAATGTCAATGAGCATACCCGCACCGCCACCGGAAAAGGCTTCTCCCAATCTGCGGATGAAACTGTCCCGGTTGAGAAGGCCGGTCTGAACATCATAGGTTTCCAGGTACAGGGCTCGCGCTTCCGTCTGCTTTTTTTCTGTGATGTCTTCCTGGATGGCCAGGAAATTGACGATTTCCCCTCCCAATCCCCGCACCGGTGAAATGAGCCCCTTGCCCCAGTAATACCTGCCCGTCTTGGTCTTGTTTTTAAAATCACCCCGCCAGGAATGACCGGAAAGGATAGTTTCCCAGAGCGCGGCATAGGTTTCAGGCCGGGTTTCTCCTGAAGCCAGGATGCGGGGATTCTGACCAATGGCCTCTTCCCGCAGGTAGCCTGTCACCTTTTCAAACATGGCGTTCACATAGGTGATATGCCCTTCCCTGTCCGTGATAAAAACAATGTTCGTACTCTGCTCCATGGCCATGGTCAGCTTCTGCAGCTCGGCCTCCACCCGTTTTTTTTCCGTGATGTCCTGCACCGTGCCCACAAGCCTCTGCACCTCACCTTCGGCATCCCGCACCGCCCTGCCCGTGACCGAAAGCACCCGCAGCTCGCCATCCACATCAATCCCGTGTTCAAGCCCAATGGTTCTGCCATCCGTCCAGGCCGCATCCAGAGCCTCGCGCACAGCCTTTCTGTCGCCTTCGCTCACCCGTCGCAAAAAGGTTTCCAGGGAAGGTACGCTGCCCTTTTCCGGCATGCCCAGGATCCTGAACATCTGAGCGCTCCAGTAGACCTTATCCGTGCCCCGCTCCCACTTCCAGCTCCCGATGCCCGCCATCTTCTGGGCTTCGGAAAGATTTTCTTCACTTTCTTTTAAGGCCCGCAGGGTACGCATGGCGTCAGAGATATCCCGCACCAGCATGGCAAAAACCGCAACCTCGCCGGTTTCAATGCGCTGCAGGCGCAGCTCCGCCTCATAGCAGGTTTTGTCCTTGCGGCAGATATGGGCTGTAAAAAGCCGACCGCATTCCGTACTCTGGTCCATATCTTCCACCAGATCCCGGAATCCCTCTTCCGTAAGCCCCATGAAAAGTTCCCAGGCGTGGCACTCCCGCAATTCCTCCAGCGCATATCCGGAATTGAACAGGGCGCTGGCATTGGCTTCCTCAAAAAGGAGGGTTTCCGTATCAATGAGAAAGATCTCTTCCTTGAGATTTTCAAAAATACGGCCAAAGCGCCGTTGCAGTTCCCTGGCCCTGCGGGCTTCTCCCACATCCATGACACTGGTGATCTTGTAGCGTCTGCCTTCCTTGTCCTGCAAAAGCCCGGCTGTGGCCAGAATCCGGAGAGGGCTGCCGTCTTTATGCAGAACTTCCCATTCCATGGAAGGTTCTGCGCCGTTTTTAAAAAAAAGATCCAGGGCTTTCTGTCCCATCTCCCTTTTTTCCGGCGGCAGCATCCGGGTAAAAGATTTTCCCAGAAGCTCTTCCCTTGTGTATCCGTAAATACGGGTATAAGCGGGATTCACATCCACAAAACAGCCCGCTTCATCCACAATGCAAAGGCCCGTATCCGCCACATCCCAGGCCCCAAGACGCAGTCTGTCCGCTGCATCCAGTGGATCCGCCCCCTTTCCCAGAACCTGGGAAAGTTCACGGATACGCCGCTCAAGGGTTTCAAGGACCATTTCAAGGTCCTGGGGTAAAACGGATGTCTCGGCCATAATAACCTTCCTCTTTTTTAAAAAAAATCAAACGCTTTTCACAGTCGTCCCGCCAGGGACCCCGCATAGCCCGTTAACTCGGCATAGCCTTGTCCTTTCACGGATTTTCCCCTGTGCCTGCCCGAAACAGCAATGCTGCCCTCCCAGTACACCACACTGCCCGGCGTTTCCTGAGAACGCATTTCCTGATCTTCCAGACGGCTTTCCAGGAAGAGAACAAGATCCAGGGTGGGAATCTTCAGGCGCCACGAGGCGGGATAAAGCCCTCCCGTCCCAGGGCTGCGCCATGTGGACAAAACCGATAATGCCACATCTTTCATGGGGATTGGAAGGCTTTTTCCCTCCGGATCCACAAGCGTTCCCGATGTCATCAGGCCGCTGCCATCCTTGGCCCGTACCTGAAAAACCATCAGATCATACCCATCGGCAAGCTGGATGGAAAACCAGTCCCAGCCCACGGCCTCCGGGTCCAGGGGTTCTGAGGAGAATTCATGGTCCATCCAGGAAAGCCCCCTCACCCGGTAGGATTGCCCGCCCATCTCCACCATTCCCTCTGTTTGCAGCCGGGTAAAGGAATAATAGCAGCTCGCCCTTTCCGGTGCGTTTCCCTTGAGGCTGTATCCCCCTTCCCCATGCAGGATCAAAGGTTTTTCCGGAACCAGATCCAGGTGAAAGGCAAAATCCGGACTTTCCGCCGTCAGCGTGTGCCGCCCTTCACCCAGCCCCAGACGCCAGCTTCCCATGGTCAGGGTAAAATGTCCTTTCTCCATGGAAACCTGCACCAGGCCAGGATTTTCCCGCATAAGTCGTGAGGCATGGACATGCCTTTTTCCTTGCATATCTGAGACCGCGGCATGGGCCATCCATACCTCTTCCGCGCGCCAGGCCGAGGGGTTTTCAGACGGTGGAATCCGGCCTGGAGCCACGAGGCGGGAACGAAAAAAGGTCAGTTGATACCCGAAATCCCGGCCTGCTTCCGTCCGAACATTTCCCGTGTAGTACCACCATTCCGTACGAAAATCCCGATGCGGACCGTGATCTTCAGGAAAACGCAGGTCACATGGGCCCTCCACCCTGGGAAAGTCCTTGGCAAAGGTCCAGAAAGGCAGAAGGCAAAGACAGAATATTCCGATGATCTTCATCCATTTCCCTCCCGAAGGGCGTCCGCTGGCCGGGCTTTCAGGGCCACGGCAATGGCAGGGCCTGCGGCGAGAAATCCTGCGCCTGCAATCAGACCCAGCCCAAAAATCAATCCCTGAACATCAAGGCTTACGATAAAGGTCCACCCAAAGGACTGGCGGTTGACGCCATGGATGAGCAGCCAGGAAAGCACAGCACCGCAACCAAGGCCCGCAAGAAGACAGAAGATCAGCAAAAGGCTCGCCTCCCAGCGCACCATACCGCGGATCTGGGACCGCGAAGCTCCCAGGGCCTTCAGGGTGACAAACCCCACCTTGCCTGCCATCACCCTGAGGGTGAGGGTAGTGGCCACCCCCAGTCCCGCAATGGCAAGGGCCATGGAGAGAAGCACAAAGGTAATGGCAAAGGTCTCATCAAAAATCTTAAGAATCCTTTTTCTCAGAAAAAGCCCGTCTGCCACCTCAATCTCATCCCCAAAATCCGCCAACAGACGACTCTGCAGACCTCCTGTCTCCGCCTCCAGCGCTCTTGCGTTCAGGTTCCTTTCCTTTTTTGCAAAAAGTCGCACACCGGAGATGATATCCCGTCCCGTTTTCCGGGAAAGGGCCTCTCTGTCACAAAAAAGCGCCAGGGTTCGGGTTCGGAAATCCCGAACCACAGCCTTGATTTCAAAAAGAACGGGCTTGCCATCCACCACAAACTCCAGCCGCATGCCAGGCGCCAGGCCATGGAGATGCAAGCCGGGTTCCGAGACAAGCAGGCCAAGGGGGCCTTCGTCCCTCGTACTCAGAACTGTCCTGGGATCACCGGACACAGCCAGAAAATCCCCATGCCGGAAAAGAACCTCAAGGTCCATGGCCTCCAGGTCAAAGGCAAGCCCTCCTTGTTCAAGGTGAATCCTGCGATAGGAAAGAAGATCCCAGCCATCAAGTCCTTCAAGCCGATTTTTCACCTCAGATCCCAGGGAATAGCGGTAACCATTCCACTCCGCCATTCTCGGCCGCACAAATAAGTCTCCCCCTATGCTCTGCTCCACCCAGGTGCGCACCGTCTCCCGAAAACTGGTCACCATGACCGAAAGGGCCACAAAGAGGGCCACCGCCGTGGTCAGCGATCCGGCAGCAAGGGCAATGCGGCCTCCGCTTTCCCGAAACTGGCGACCCGCAAGAAAGGCGGAAGGGCCGAAACCACGGCCCAGAATACGGGCCAACCCCGGCCCCATCCGGGCAAAAAACCACGGCATGAAAAGAGCTGTTCCGCCAAAAAGGGAAAAGGCCGCAAGGTAAGCCCCAAGAGGCAAGCCCCAGAAAGTGGGCAGCCTTGAAAAAAAAGGAACGAGAACCCAGAGTGCAAGGCCCAGCATCAGGGATCGCGCCTGTTTTTTTTCTCCCCCGCCCAGAATATCCGATACTGCAAGAACCCCCTTGGGAGAAAGTCCCATGGCCTGCAAGGCCGGTTGCAGGGCAGCAAGGGCAGACACCAGGAGCGTCAAGCCCAGGGTGAGAAAAAAATCCTGAAAACGAAACGCAAAGGCCGCACCAGCCCTACTTCCCCAGAACAGGGTGGAAAGCGTTCCGCCCACGCCTTCCTGCAAAAAAGGATAGGCCAGCAGGGTGAGGGGCAGGGAAAAAAGCCAGCCCCAAAGCCCCAGCATCAGGCCTTCTGTCAGAAAAAGCAGAAAAACACGACTGCGGGAAACCCCTAAGGCCCGGAGCATGGCCACTTCCCCACTGCGGGATGCGGCGTTCAGAGCAACCACGCTATAAACAAGGAACATCCCCACAAAAAGGGAAACAAAGCCCATCACAAGCAGGTTCATGCGGTACGCCCGCACCATGGCAAGACCTGTGTTCCGGAAATCCGACGCGGGCTTCAGCGTAAGATCCGGCGAAAGCAGGGCCTGGATGCGGTGGATCGCCGCACCCGGCCGAAGGATGAGATCCACCCGATCCACCACGCCAATGCGACCGGTACTTTCCTGGAAAGTGGCCAAGTCCCCAAGGGCAAGGCCGCCACCTTCGGCCAGGGCCAGCCCCTCGTCCACCAGAATGCCCGCCACAAATACCCTTGCGGGTCTGCCGCCGTGCAGGATTGTGAAGGCATCGCCCGGTTCAAGATTCAGGCGATGGGCCAGGCTTTCGGTGAGAAGCAGGGCTCCGGGGTGCGTCACAAGCTCCGCAATCCCCCCTCCGGCTTCCCCATCCGGACGCCAAGCTCGGAACGGTGGATCCAGAAAGGGATCCAGCCCCATGAGCAGAAAGGGGCGCTCTTCTCCTGTCTCCTGCCTGCGGGCCTGGACATGCACGACTGAAAAGGGTGCTGCGGCCCGCACATCCGGATGGTGTACCAGGCTTGCCACCAGCCCTTCCGGAACCCCTTCGGCTCCGGATGTGATATGAAATTCCGCTAAGCCTGTAATCCGGTCCATGGATGCGGAAAAGGCCTCCCCTGCGCCATCAATGGCCATGCGTACGCTTGAAAAAACCGAGGCCCCCAGGGCAATGGCGAAAAGGGCCGCAAAGGTTCTCACCCTCTGACGGCGCAAATGACGCAGAGAAACCCGGAACAAAAGAAAAAAAAAGACTCTCATCCCGGACCTCCTCCGATCCCGCCGTCCACAAGGTGAATCACATGGCTTGCAAAGGCATCGGCCATATCACTGTGCGTAGCCATGATGAGGGTCCGTCCCTCTTCTACCCGATCCGCCAGCAGACGGATCACGGCCATGGCGTTTTTTTCATCGAGGTTCCCCGTGGGTTCATCCGCAAGGAGCAGGGGCGGGTCATTGATCAGGGCGCGGGCAAGGGCTACCCGCTGCATTTCTCCGCCTGAAAGTTTTGCGGGCAGATGCAGGGCCCGATGGCCCATGTCAAGGGATGCCAGCAGGGTTTTGGCTTTTTTTCTCGCCTCGCCCTCCCTTCTGCCCGCAAGCAAGGCGGGAAGAAGGACGTTTTCCTCCGCAGAAAGGGTGGCAAGCAGGTTAAAGGTCTGGAAAATCACCCCCACCCCATGGCGACGGAAGCTGTCCAGATCCGGATTCAGGCCAGAGGAAAGATCCTGATCGCCCACGCGGAGGGTTCCGGAATCCGGCCGATCCAGACCGGCAAGGAGAGACAGGAGGGTGGTTTTTCCGGAACCGCTGCGACCTTTTAAAAGAACAAAAGCGCCCTTTTCCACATCCAGATCCACATGATCCAGGGCCATGAAGGGTTTTTCCCCTCCTCCATAGAGACGGCACAGGGCCCTTGCCTGAACCAGAGGACCTTCACCCCTCCGGAGCACAGAAGAAGACTCCGCCCTGAACAGGGGCATGGCCGAACCCTCACCTGCCTCCCCGCCTTCCTGCACACGCATGGGGCCTCCTTTATTCTTTTTACGGATAAGATTTTCTTACAATGGATTCAAAAAATCCCACTGTTGATTTTGATCCGCCCTCAGAATCCCGGCAGGGCAGCATGAAATCATTCTTTTCCTGCTAAAAAGGCGGGAGGCCTCGCCTTCCCGCCCGAACCATTTTTTTTTAAGAATTTACCACAAACCCCTTATCCGGCAATGGACACCGGCGCATACCGTCCGATCTCTTCCATGGTTTTCTCATAGCGTCCCCGCATATCCACGTGGGCTTCATCAATGCGGTCTTTCACCGGAGCCCACTGTGCAGGGCATTCATAGCGAAGCTGGTGAATACGATCTTCCAGCTCCGCCACGATCATGTGCAGATCCTCAATGTGCGGGGTCACCTTTTCCTTGTCCGCGGAAGCCAAACGGTCGAATTTCCGCATCATGTCATAAAGCTTGGCTTTCCATGCGGTGAGTTCCATTTCCGTACCTTTGCAGTAGTCTTTGACATCCATGGTGGTACTCCTTGCTTGGGGTAAGAATTCTTGGAGGGAAAAGAACAGGAAGGAAAGATATCGGGTCACTCAGAAGAACAGAGCAACCGAAGGACTGGCGAAAAATTAAGACCTCCTTTCTTGCTTGTAAAGGTGAGCCGAAAAGAACGCCGGTAAAAAATGGGGGTTACGCAAAATCCCCATGCTTCCCACACCGCAACAGAATTCTGGAAGGGTTTCCCTCCGCGCCCGCTTGACGCGGAGGGAAACGCCCTTTACCTATTCCACACTGAAACCCACAATGCTGGCATCTTCGACAATGGTTCGTCCCTGCTGGTTCACCGCGTCAATGATGTCTACGCCTTCATCAATGCGGCCGTTGCGATTCACATCCACGATCACATAATACTTACCCGGTTTCATGGGGGCACGCCAGATGGTCATCATGCCAGCGCCATTGTAACAGGACGGCTGGATGGCAAGGGTGGATTTACGCCCCCGCACATCCACAGCGTCGTTCAGTTCTCCTGCGTGTCCATATTGGCTGAGATCAAAGGTCTTTGCATCCACAATGTACACGTCCACATAGCTTCCATAGTAAATACCGGCGATCTCCTCTTTCGGATTGGGATTGTCAAACCACCTGAAATAGGGATTAAAGACTGCCTTGACCCCATACCCGCCTCCTGTGGGATTGGTGCCTCTGCCATCGGCCTGGAACAGATCCCTGTAATCGCAGTATTCGGAATATACGGTCCAGTGCTGCTGCCAGGTATTCCCAAAAACCCCACCGGAAGCAATGTTGGCGTAAGAAACCCGGGGCAGGCCATTGGCTTCCGTATTCAGAATCACAATCCCCAGCACCTTATCATCCCCATCAAAAACCCCATTCCGATTTCTGTCGATGATAAGATCATAGCTGCTGTCTTCGGGTCTCGGATTGATCACCTTGTGTTCCCCATTGAGATCCCAGACGGGAATCACACCGCTGCCCTCCTGATCCCGAACCGAAAGTCTGCGAGCTGTGATGGCATCTCCCGGATTCCATTCTTTTTTATGCCGAACCACATGGATATCATAGGGCAAAGCGCCTGACGGCATGTTGTGTACTTTCAGATAAACAAAAGTTTTACCATTTTTCGTATTGGATTCATCAAAAAACTGCGTCGGCTGACTGCATGCTGCGTCCGCACAGGTGCTGTATTCAGGCTGGCGCTCCACATACAGAATACGCACCGCATCCTTGATGAGGATGTCGCCTGCATCATAGGCACCGTTGTTGTTAAGATCCACAATCAGATCCAGAAGAACATCCGCGCTCAGATCACCAGAAGGAGAAGGGTGCTTATAGGTGTGGCTATCCTGATTTATGGTTTTTGTATTGAGAAACTCCACATTTTCCACAAAGGGAAGAAGACGCAGACCTGCTGCGGCCTGTACGGGAATATCCTTACGGTTTAAAATAAGATCGCCATCAGGGTTTCTCAAAAGAATACCAATCAGATCCCCACCCAACGGAGGGTTCTGCTGCGGGAAAACGATGTTGTCCATGTTAAAAAAGAGACGTTTTTCGTTGTTTCTTTCCGGGATCGCGTTCACCGCGTTCCCGGCTTCATCCCTGATGATGATGAAAAGATCATTGGCTGGGGTATTCAGAACGATAAAACCCGGTACCCCCATGCCATCAATCCCGTCAATGTAATCATCCACAAGGCCATCCCGGGTTGTATCCACGCCCAGGTCAAAACGACCATTCTGGTCCACGTCCATGACAATCATATAGGCCATATTGTCTTCATGGGGATTCACAAGCTTGGGCCCCTCGTTCAGATCCCAGAGCAAAGCCCCTTCAATAAAACGTTCGCCCTGAGCGTTGGTCTCTACAGCAACGGTTTTCACAATATCACTCTTCAGCACAGCACCGTTTTCCAATAAACCGCCATGAAAGGGCAGAACATAAAAATCCACCTGCGTGATATCCCGACGGCCTATTTTCGCAGGAATTCGCCGCGCTTCCACATAGACCTTTGTCTTATCGCTGGGATCCACACCATTGGGCTTACGGCTTTGGCTCTCCTCAAAGGCGTTTTCCGGGTAAAACTTTCCATCCGTCGAATCCCGGTACACCGCATACACAACGGGCTTGGGATTGGTGGTCTGGTTGGGATCTTTCTTGAAACGGATCCACATGGGCTGGCGGAAATCGGTCTGACCGTCTGAAAGACTTTTTACCCGTACATGGAAAGCTTCGATGTCCACATCTCCGACCTTCCGGACTACGGGCGGCTTATCCTTGGCTTCCCTGTAAAGACCCATGTCATACCAGAGAGGAACCTGATCAATGAGTCCCCTCTCATCACTCTGCACCTCAATGCGGGTGATCTCCCGCCCCTGGGCATCCGTTACAAAAACCGCATAATATTTTTCCGGTCCCAGACCCGCCACCCGGACATACATGGTATCCATGGGCGCAAACGTTTTGGTTTCCTGCAACTCGGAATTGTACAGGGTAACAATCTTGTCCCCCAGAATGGGTCGGGTATTGCAGGCGCTGAGGAACAGGGCCATGAAGATCAGAGCCAGACAGGCGGCATTCATGTGACGTTTCATTTTTCACCTCCCCTTTTTCAGCGGTCTTTTCCGCCAAAGATTTTTCCCAGGGGGATTTCCACGGCGGCATACCCCATCCAGTAGCTGTTGTCTTCCTTTTTCCCCTTATCTTCCGCCGCTTTTTCTTCCAGGGCGTTGAAAAGACTCACGCCCAGGCTGAACCATCCGGATTTAAGCTTAGCCCCGAAATTGACAATATGATCTTCCTTGTCACGGTTGATCCCTTGAATCTCAGCCACAAGGTAGAGGGTTTCCCAGAGTACCAGATCCGCGCCTGCACTGAAAAAAGCTTCGCCGCTTTCGCCTTCATTGTACAGGACTTCGGCAACGCCGGTGACGGAAAACATGGCCTTTTCCGTTCCCAGGGGAACCTGGATGGTTGCCGCAAGGTAGGGGTTGAACAGAATCTCATCTTTGGAGGAAAACTCGTTGTCCGAAAGGGAGACGGCATGGATTCCCACGGCAAGCTGGGGAATATAGTGATCCGTCATGTGAAAAACCCTGGCCTTGAAATGAAAGGTGTCCATTTCAAGGTCTGTCTTATCGAAATTATCCCAGATAAACTGACGCCGGGTGTAGCCCAGCTCCACATCCTCCGACGTTCCCGCCATGATGGTGGCTGCCGTCAGATACAGGTTATCCCCTTCCAGTTTTCCGGCGTCCTGAACCGATCCCGCAAGATAGATGTTCCCCTTGCCCAGAGTCACGGCTTTGGGAACGGTGATCAATCCATTTTCTCCCCAATGGTACACAGGGGAAATGGAGCGCTTAAAAAGGGCGAAGGAAGCCTCCCGGCTTCCCGCCCATGCCCCCGTGGCCCCGCCCAGTGCCATGGACGCAACCAGACACACCACCCACCATGTTCTCTTTCCCATACGACCCTCCTTTGCCTTTATGGTTTGTGCGCCCCATGGATACAGAACCTGAATGCCTTTCAGGGCCTGCAGAAAGGAAAAATGATGGGGACTTTCGCGTACAAAAGCCTTCTCCTCCTTCTGGAAACCCATGGGAACAGCGCACACATCAGACAGAAATGAATTGGGATACGGTATGTATATGCCACAGATTCAGGAGAGATACAAGATGGGAAGTTTTTTTCAGGGCGCATCCGAAAATCCTGGCAGGTCTTCCATCATGGGGTTGACCTGGCATGCCGGGTCAGGGCTTTTTCCACATAGGGAAGAATGCGCCGCACGATTTCCCCGTACCCTTCGGCATTGGGATGGATGCCGTCGGGCTGGTTCATGGATGGTGAGGCTGCCACGCCTTCCAGGAAAAAGGGAATGAGGTCCACCTTTTTTTCCTTGGCAAGCCTTGGGTAAACGGCCTCAAACTCCCGGACATAGGCAGGACCCAGATTGAAAAACATCCGCATGCCCCCAAGAATCACAGGAACTCCCGCCTCTTCAAAGCGATTCAGAAGGGCGCGGATGTTGACCTCCATGGCATCCACGGGAAGACGCCGCAGACCATCGTTGGCCCCTGTCACGAGAATCACAAGGTCAGGCTTCAGGCGATGAATGATCCAGTCCGCCCTGGAAAGAGCGCCTGCGGAAGTTTCTCCGCTGACCCCGGCGTTGATCACGGTCACAGGCCATCCCCTCTCCCGCAATGCGACCTCCAGGCGGGCGGGATAGGAAGCATCGGGCAGAACGCCTAAGCCTTCGGTGAGACTGTCGCCCATGGCCACGAGGGTGTAGGTATCCATGCGGGCAGGCCTTTCCCGCCGCTCTGCCTCGGCATCGGGTTTCTGCCCGCAGGATGTGATGAGAAAAAAACAAAGCAGCATGCCCCAAAAAACGTGTTTCATAAGGGTTTTCCTTTCAGAAAGCATCATCTCTCCCTTGCCCGCACCGCATCCGCAGGCCGTGTTCCCATGGAAGGCAGGGCCGCCACCAGCCCCAGCAGGACCATCACTCCCAGTGCCAGAATTCCGGCCCCCAGCATAAGAAGGATTTCCGGATCATAGGAAAGGCCAAAACCCCGGATCACCACATAGGCCGCCAGCCCTTGGGCAATGAGCATGCCGAGGATCATGGCAAAAAGTCCCTGCACCCCGGTTTCCATAATGCCCGTTCCAAGAAGAAAGCGATGGTCTGCCCCCAGAATGCGCAGTAAAACCGCATCCTTTTCCCGCTCCGCCGCAGTGGCGGAAAGGCCCCCCAGCCAGACAAGAAGCCCTGCGCCAAAGGCTGCCATGGAAAAGGCCCGCAAAAGGACAGCCATCTGCCGGGCAAGTTCTGCATGGCGTTCAATCATGTCCCGGACATCAATGAGACGAATGTTGGAAAAATTTTCCGCAAGCTGGCGCTCCAGCACTTCCTGTCCTTCCCTGTCCGCGGAAAGGGCGGCGAAAAAGGTGTGGGGCGCATCCACAAGATCCTTTTCCATGAAGTTAAAGACAAAAAAAGGCCTCAGACTGCCATCTTTGCGTTTACGCACACTGCTGATCACCGCCGTCATCTCCACACCCTGAATGCGGAAGGTGATACGATCCCCCAGACGTAAGGGATAGGTGGCCCGGATATAGTCCAGGATGGAAACCTGAGGCATGTCCGTATCCTCCCTGAAAAGAGACCGTCCTTCCACAAGGGTTTCATCCTCCATCAGCCCATGCCAGGTGAGGCTGAACTCCCGGCCCAGGTTGTCCCCTCTTTTCTTTCTTTCCACAGCCGCATCAATGGGTTTTCCGTTCACGGCCATCACCCGCGCCCGCACCATGGGAAAAAAAAGGGCGTCCGGCCCCACGAAGGCTTCCACAGCCTTTTTCTGATCCGGCTGGATATCAATGACATACAGACTTGGGGTGTTTTCCGGAAAGGCTTCCAGAAAAAGTCTTGTCAGGTTGCGTTCCATGAGGACTAAGGCCAGCACCATGCCCGTGGCAATGGCCATGGACGCCACCGTGGCCACAGGGGTTGCGCCGGGCCGCTTCAGGGCCTGCATCACCACCCGGTGACGGGCTCCCTGGGCGGGAAAACGGCGCGCCAGCCCAACGAGCAACCAGGCACAGAGTACGGTACCCGAAGAAAACCCCAAGAGAATCAGGATGGGGATACGGCTGCCTCCGGCCTGCTGCAGCATCCGGCCTGCAAGAAAAACAAGAAAAATCACCCCCACCCAGAAAATCCCCTGTGCCAGCCGCCCCGCTCCCTGCCCTCCCCCGCCCTGCTGCAAAAGCCGCACAGGCGGGGTACGCACCATACGGCTGAAGGGCAGGATGGAAAAAAGAAAGGTGAATCCAAAGCCCACGCCAAAGGTGGTAAGGAGGGTTTCCGGTGACAGCGCCACATCCAGTCCCCTGGGCAGCACATCCGCCATCAGAGCCCCCATGCCAAGGGCCAGTCCGTACCCTGCCAACCAGCCCACAAAAAGGGCTGGAATAACAAGGCTTAGCAGAAAAAGCGCCATGTGCCCGCCCACGCGCCAAGGCCCTGCGCCCAGGGTTTTCATCAGGGCGACTCCCTTTTCCTTACGCATCCAAAGCGCCACAAGGCTGCCCCGGATACCAAAACCGGACAGGACCAGAATGCCCATGCCGCAAAGCCGAAGGTAATAAAAGAGGGAATCCAGCCAGCGCAGGGCCTGGGAGCCCGTATCTTCATAGGTCCGCAGCTCTTCAACGCCAGGCGACAGCACCTCGCCAAGCTCTTTTTTCACCCAGGCCCTGTCCTCTTCCTTCTGCAGGGCCACCAGAAGGCGATAGCGCACCCGGCTTCCCGTCACCGCAAGCCCCGTTCGCTCCAGGTCTTCGTGGGGGATGAAAACTCTGGGCGCCAGCCCCACCATGTCAATGGGACGATCCGGCTCCGCAAGAACGGCGTCTTTCACCATAAAAACTCCGTCCCCCAGCCGAGCCATGGAGCCGCTTTTCACGCCCATGCGACGCAGGGCCATGGGATCTGCAAGAAAGCTTCCCTTCTCCAGCACTTCCCCAAGGGGGCGGCCCGAACGCAAACGCACCTGGCCATAAAAAGGATAGCCCTCTGACACCGCCTTCACTGCCACCAGGGTGGGGCGTCCCTCCTCGGGAAGGGCCATGGCCATGAACTCCGTGGCAAAGGCCGTGCGTATGCGTCCTTCGTCTTCAAGGCGGGTGGCCCTCTCCAGAACCAAAGCCGACAGGTTGAAGGCCGAACGCACCTCCATGTCCGCAGCAATGAAACTTTTGGCCTCCTGCCGCAGCATGCGGTCTGCGGCCATGCGCAGACTTTCCACGCCGGAAAAGGCCGCTACGGAAAGAGCCACACAGACAAAAAACAAAAAAGCGGTTTTCGGCGCATGCCGCCACTCCGCCCGCACAGGCCCCAGAAACCTAGCCAGCACTGTCATGGCGCACCTCTCCGTCGGACAAAAGGATGAGCCGATCCGCCCTTTCCGCCACTTCCCGACTGTGGGTCACCACCACCAGGGTAGCGCCCTCCCGCTCCTGCAGGTCCACAAGAAGAGACATCACATCCTCTGCCGCTCCCGAATCCAGATTCCCCGTGGGCTCATCGGCAAAAATAATCTTAGGTCGGTTCACCACAGCCCGGCAGATGGCCACCCGCTGCTGTTCCCCGCCTGAAAGCTGACGGGGCAGATGTCCCCTGCGCTCCCATAGGCCCACCTGACGCAGAAGAATTTCCGCACGGAAGGCCGCCTTGGGCTCCTTTGCCAGTTCCGCAGGAAAAAGCACATTCTCAAAGGCCGTCATGCCGGGAATCAGGTGAAAATCCTGAAACACAAAACCGATTTTTCCATTCCGGAAGGCCGCCATGCGGGATTCGGGCCAGTCCGTGATGTCCTCTCCATCCAGTATCAGCCTGCCCGCCGTGGGCTTATCCAGACCGGAAAGCAGCGTCAGAAGGGTGGTTTTTCCCGAGCCGCTGCGACCCTGGATAGCCACAAATGCTCCTGCGCGGATATGCAGATCCAGAGGACGCACAACGGGCAGTTTGCGTCCATCCACTTCGTAGGACTTTTCAAGGCCCTGGGCCAGAATCATAAAGCCTCCAATGGGGATTGCTTCACAGGTAAACGTGACGTACAAAGTTTTTTGCCACAAAAGCCCGGATGCATTACAGGGGAAGTATGCACAATTTCCCAGACAATGAACAGCCCGCAAAGAAAGACATTTTCATGGAAAAAGACCTCCTTTACCCCGTACCCGCCGTAGGTGCTGTGGTGTTCCATCAGAAAAGGGTTCTGCTTGTGAAAAGGGGAAAAGCACCTGCCGCAGGTTTATGGACCATCCCTGGCGGCAGAATGCAACTCGGTGAAGGGTACGCCCAGGCGGCGGAAAGGGAAATCCTTGAGGAAACGGGCATCCGCATCCGGGCAGGAGACGTGGTCTGGGTTATGGATCTTATCCAGCGCGACGCCGAAGGCCGTCTGCTGCACCACTATCTCATTGTGGATGTCCTGGGCCACTATCTGGGAGGCGAACTCTGCGCCGGTGATGATGCAAAGGAGGCTGCATGGATTTCAGAGGAAGAACTCATAGGGCTTGCGGTTTCACCGGATACCCGGAACATGCTGGCTGCGGTTTTCGGGTTCGGGAAAAGAGCTTAAATCCCAATTGCCTTAAATGAGCCTTCCCAGACTCCCCCGGAAAATCAGCGCTGTGATGGCCACCCAGATGAGAAGAGCCAGCACGGCAAGGGCCAGGATCCCGACAAAAAGACGAAGTCTGTCCTTTTCGCGCCGGATTTCCGAATATCCCAGCAGGGCTGCGGCCACAATACCGGCCACCAACCCGCCGCCATGCCCCCAATTATTGATTCCTGGCATGATAAAGCCAATAACCACAAGTCCGATGACCCAGCCCTGGGTATGTTTGTACATGATTCTGCCATGCAAGCCCCCTCGCCGCTTCGCGTAGTACAAAAGAGCGCCGATCAACCCGCAGATGGCGGCGGAAGCTCCGACGGTAAGGGTTACCCCCCCTGCCAGTGAAAGGGCGAAACCCGCGACACTGCTGACAAGATAAATCAGAAGCATACGAAAGGGGCCAAAAACCCTTTCTGCAAGCTGCCCCACATGGTAAAGGGCTGTCATGTTAAAAAGCAGATGCAAAAGACCACCATGAAGAAACCCTGCGGTGACGAGCGTAAACCAGTCCCCATGTTTCAGGACAGGCCAGGTGCCTGTGGCTCCCAGCATGAGCAGGCTCCGGGTATCCGGCGCAAGGGCTGCAAAGGGATTGAGCGTCCACTTGGTTTCTGCGGGGTTGAGCAGCAGGGATAACAGAAAAAAAATTCCATTCACCCAGAGCAGCCCCTTCACCGCCTCACCGGGTCGTCCTATGCGCGCCACCATATGCTGGACACTGAACCAGTGGCCTGGCTGCTTCTGACCACACCAGGGGCAGATGGCCTCGTCCCGGCTGAGCATCCTGCGGCACCGTGGGCACATCATGGCCTTGTTTTCTTTCATGAATCCTCCTTTTCACCCGGAATTTTGCTTCAAGCCCCGCTCTCCGGTCTGCCCCCCAGCTGACCGCAGCCCGCCATCACCTCCCTGCCCCGGCTCCAGCGCTTGCGCACAAAAAGTCCCTTTTCGTACAAAAGAGCGCCAAAGCGGTGAATGTCTTCATCCTCCGTTGCAGGCCACTTTCCCTCCCGTCCCGGATTGTAGGGAATGAGATTGATACGCACGGGAAGCCCTGAGGCAAAGGCTGTGAGGGCTTTGGCATCTTCCCGGCTGTCGTTCACGCCGGGGATGAGCACATAGGCAAGGAGAATGGCTCCGCCCGGAGGCAGGGGAAAATCCTCAATGGCTTTCCTAAGCCTTTCCAGGGGAAAGGCCCGGTTCACGGGCATGAGGACATCCCGAAGAGCATTGGTGGCCGCATTGAGGCTCACGGAAAGATGGAGGTTCTTAAGCCTCCTTGCCCCAAGCTTTTCCATGCCCGGCACAAGTCCCACCGTGGAAAGGGTCTGACGCCGCAAAGGAATGTTGAAACCCCGCTGATCCGCCAGCACTTCCGCAGCCTTCAGCACCGCATCCAGATTATCCAGGGGTTCGCCCATGCCCATGTACACCACATTCCGGACAGGCCGTTTCAGCTGATGCCGCGCGGAAAAGACCTGGAGGACAATCTCTTCTGTTTTCAGCTGGCGGATGAGCCCCATGGTGCCGGTCTCACAGAAAGCGCAGCCCATCCGACAGCCCACCTGGGTGGAAACACAGAGGGTCTCGTGACGGTCCATGGTGAGAATCACGGACTCAATGCGCAGATCGTCCTCAAGGGCTGTCACAAATTTAAAAGAATCCTCCGTGCCTGCGGTCTCCACAATGCGGGCTTCGGGAATCTCAAGCTTTCCTGCAATGCGCAAGGCAAGATCCCCGGATTTTTCAAAGGCAGAAAGTCCCCCGAAGTCGGGATTTCCAAGATCCAGCACCTCACGGTAAATGGCCTTTGCATGAAAGGCCCCCTTACCCATGTGAAGCCGCAGCCAGTTTTCAAGATCCCCGCAGGTCATGGAAAAAAGTGAATGCATGGCATACCCGCCGGAAAAAAGTGAGGGTTCAGGCCCGCCCGGAAAGAAACTCATCGATCATGCGGGTCAGAAACTCCGTGGCATCCATCTCCGCTTCTTCGGCATGTTTCCTTGCATCATGCCAGAGACGCTTTTCCAGGGGAAAATGCACATACTGCAGGGCCTCGGCCTCGCTCATGCCGGAAGCCGCCCGTGCCCGGCAGGGGATGGCTGCGGTTTTTTTTGGGTCTGTTTTCTTGGCATAGGCATTCAGCACAAAATCCACCAGATCCTCAAGATCCAGGCCAAAATTTGCCGAGCGCTTCTGATACCACTTTACAAGGTCCTCATTTAAATTCAGGGTCACTTCCATATGCAAAAAACCTCTCCTAAGGATTCCCGATACAAAAAAAACATATAACATGTTGTTTTATTTTCAATAACAAGCAAATGCAAAACAAGACTGCTCCCATCTAAGTACGAAGCACAAGCTTTCCCTGAGACTTCGCAGCCTGAATAACATTCCGGTTGGCCGTAAAAACCTGAATGCCGGGTACGGTAGCAAAGTCGCCATCGTCTGTAATAATCTGAGCCACACCATGATGCCCCATGGATTCAAGCATGAAAAGATCATAGCCATCAACGTATTCGCTTTGCAGCCGCTTCAGAGCGGAATCGCTCACAGCTCCATCAATGGTAAGGGCCAGAGGCTCTGCAAGACTGGTCACCTGCGCCCAGGCAGCCTGTATCTCAGACACAACACGTCCACGCTGCCCGGCCAGATTATGGCGGAATTCTTTAGGCCGGATGCTGTTGCGAATATTACGCTCATAAATCTCACGTTCCGTCTTTTCGATGATATGGGACAGTTCCGCCAAAGTCAGGCCCGAATGAAAAACCCTGGCCGATACCTCCAGAGCATTGTTCAGATAACGCGGATAATCGGAAATCTGTGCTGGAACGTGTGAGGTGGCATTGGGATAGGTCATCCAATACCAGACATTGCTGTCCACCAGAAAAGCATCCGCAGCCTTCGGGGTATCAGCGCAGATGTCCACCACCTTGGCCCGCACAGTATAGTGGATTGCCATCAGCCCGACTCCCTGGCCTGCTGTTCCAGAATATCATCCACGATCTTGCGGTAATCTCTGTCACCGTGGTACCTGGCGGCATTCTCAATGACCCGTTCCACCACCAGTCTGCCGGTCTCATTGAGATGCTCCATCTGCAGCAGACGATGCAGCTCGTCTTCGGAGATGTCCTTCAGCAGCTGTCCAATGGCGAAATTGAAAAAGGGAGAGGCGAACTGGTTCACCCCTTCAAAATCAAGGATAACGGTTTCACCGCTTTTAAGCGGCCCATGAATGGCATCATAAATCCTTTGTCCATCCTCCCTGATGATGCAGCGCGGACCAATCTGATCCCTGATGGATAGTTCCATAAATCTGCTCCCCTCTTAAAGGCTGTCCGTTTCCTCACGGAACCGGTAGAGCTTCTCGTCACAGCGCAGGGTGATATGCACCACCGTACCTTCAAACGAGATGTCACGATTCTCAAACCTTTCTCCGTCTTTGGCAAGAATGGCATAACCATCGTTGCTGTAGATCTCAAGCTTTCCCTGATTCAGCTGGACAAATTCCTTAAAGCAGGTCAAGACCAAGTCCACGGGCAACACCACCTGCACAGGTGCTGTTGCCACGTCCAAAAGCCCATTTCAGACATGCCGCACCTGAAAGCCTCGAAACCAGAGACTCTTCGACATACTGACGGAGAAAGGATCGCACATTGGCAGGAATTCCTCGACCAAAATCCACAACGGAAAGGATCAGGTCGTTTTGCCGCCCATAATGCTGGCCGCAGGAAAAGACACCGATCTTGGTACCGCTGTGTTCAATGGCATTGCTGTAAATTTCCCACATGCGCCCGGCAATGGCGTCACGCAGCCGATCACTGACATGCACCCACCCCCTGCCGATCCAGCCGTAGGTCAGATAATCCATAATGCCATTCATATCGAGAACCTTATTATCGAGCCCCTTATCCTCCCGATACGGAATGGAATTCCCGTCCCACCCTGAGGACGGATAGGCAAAGGTTCCGGCAAAACCACTCTGACAAAGATTTACCATCACCGCATGATTACGCAGCGTATGCCAGTCAAAAAGCACCGATCCCCTGCGGGACTCAATCAGCCGCGCCAGGCCACCGAGAAAAGCCACGGCATTGGGCCTCAGAAAGTTGCAGCGGGAAAAATCGAAACGGACATTCCCCCCGTTCTGGTTCACCGCCTTCCAGATCCCAAACAGACGGGCAAAATCGTGCGGGCCATCGTTCAGGGTTGGAATCTCAATGACCTTCTCTGTCATACGCTCCCGCATCCTCCCATGGGTTTCGGCTTTCAGAACACCCCATGCAACGGCCCGCCCGGTGCGGCCAGGGCTTCCACCCTCTTTTCCACCGCAGGATCCGTTTCAAGGCCCGGCGCGTGGTGGTCCTTTACCCGGGCATCAATGACAAGGGGTCCCTTGCAGCCCCAGTGCTTGTCCCGGATGAAACTCCCGCCACCGTGCACGTCCCTTGCGGGATCACTGCGGGTGAAGGCCACCCAGAGCCAGTTGGCCTCCCGTCTGGCCGCAAAGGCCGCGTCATCCACGAGAAGCACCAGGGGAAACGCCCCGGAAAGCCCTTTTTGCCTGTGGAGCGCCCTGGCGATCCGGCGGGCGCTTTGGCCCGCCTCCTTTCCAGGCGCCATGCCGGATACGGCAAGAATACCGGGAAGCACCACGCAAACCGCATCCAGCCCTTCGGGAAGCCTGAAGCCTTCGGGAAGCTTTACGCCCAGGCGGCGTTTGCGGGGTCCGCAGGCCGTTACCACAAGCTTGGAACCCTGATTCAGGCCGGAACCCGAATAATCCAGGGTATCCATGGTGGTGCGGGTATGGAAATGCAGATCCCGCTCCCAGTCCACCCGTTCCAGCAGATGGGTGAAAAAGGCGGGAATGTCGTGGATATCCAGCGTCGGATCATCTTCCTTCGCCACCATGAAAAGGTATTTGGCAAGGGAGCAGTGACCAAAACCCAGAATGGCCGAGGTCTGGGTGAGCAGCTCCATGGGCCGGGAATGCTCCGGACCAAAACGCTCCTGACCGATGGCTAAAAGCAGAGGATGCACGCCCGCCGCATCCACGGCATGTACCGAAGCCACACCGGGCAGGGAAACGGGTACCATGGGGGCTGTGATCTCATGGATGAGCTGACCGAAAACCGTGTCTTCCGCAGGCGGCCTGCCCACCACGGTAAAGGGCCAGAGGGGATTTTTCCGGTGATGAACCCGCACCCCTTCCAGATAGGGAAAGTCATGTACCAGGCTGTAATACCCCAGATGATCCCCGAAGGGGCCTTCGGGTTTTTTACCTTCGGCCACATACCCTGTGATGCAGAAATCCGCATCCAGACTGAGAATATGATCGCCTTTGCGGGCATAACGGAAATTCCTGCCTCCGAGAGCGCCTGCAAAGACCAGCTCGGAAAGTCCTTCGGGAAGGGGCATGACCGCAGCCAGGGTATGGGCCGGAGGCCCGCCCACAAAAATGCTCACCGGAAGTCTTTTCCCCAGAGCCGCAGCCCTGCTGTGGTGGATGCCGATATCCCTGCGGATCTGGTAATGCAGCCCCACTTCCGCATCCTGCCGGTAAGCGTTGCCCGAAAGCTGTACCCGGTACATGCCAAGATTGGTGGCAAAGATTCCCGGTTTTTCAGGATCTTCACTGAGCACCTGGGGAAGAAGGATAAATCCCCCCCCGTCCTTTGGCCAGCAGCGCACCGCTGGCAGCTTCGAGATGCGGGTTTCATGGGCCAGCACAGGCCCTGTCCCCCTACGAAGGGGAAGGGAGGCCATCAGGGTGCGGGGAAGGGAAAGAAGGGAGGACGGCCTTCGCAGAAGCCCTGCGGGATCGGCCTTGGCCGCCACCAGGGTCTGCACGGCTTCAAGGGTATCCCGGAACAGAAAACGGGCCCGCTCCAGGGTACCGAAAAGATTGGAAACCGCAGGAAAGGGAGACCCCTTCACCCGCTCATAAAGAAGGGCAGGCCCTCCCGCCTCCTGCACCCTGCGGTGGATGGCGGCCATTTCCAGATCCGGGTTCACTTCCTCGGCAATGCGCACAAGATCTCCCTTTTTTTCCAGATCCAGCACGGCCTCCCAGAGGCTTTGGTATCTCATGCCTGCTCTTCCTCCGTCATGGTCACCTGACGCTTAAAACCAAAGCCCAGGCGGTTATCTCCGTAAAGAACATATTCCGGTATGAAGCGGAAAAAGCGGTTGCCAAAACGCTCTCCGAACTGCTTGGGGTCGTACATCCCTGCTCCGGCCATTTCCTTGATAAAGGGAAATTTCCTTAAGTACCGGGCAAAGGCCGAAGGGGAGCCGCTGCCCCCCGGCCGGATGCGGCCTGTCATCTGAAGACCGCAGATCTTCTTCCAGTTGCCGCCATCCTGATACACACTGGCCGAAGCCTGTCTGCCATGGCGGATATGCCGGGATTCCGGTGATGAAAAAAACCAGAACGCCCCTTCGGAAAAGACATAGTACACCGGAGCCGCCCAGGGCCCATCGGGTCCGCAGACGCCGAGGATCATCACCTGTTTTTCCTTAGCCAGCTCCCGCGCCCGCATGTTCAGGGCCTCCTGGGAAAGGGATTTTCCATCCCTTCCGAGGATCATGACCACCAGCCCATGTCTTTCAGATTCTTACGGATATAAGACCAGTGCAACCAGAGATGCAGCAGGATTCCACAGAAAAAAACCACAGCCGTGACGGCATGCACATCCTGCAGAAAATGCCTGAAACTCTGGAGAGCCCCCGGATTCGCCCTGCCATGGGGGATCATCCAGGACAAAAAACCTGTCAGCGCCAGAAAAAGAAAACAAAGGGCCAGAGCAAGATCCACCATCCATCCTAACCGGGCTTTGGCGTTCATGGGACGTCCTTTCCTTTTCAGAGTCCAAGCCTGAAAGCCCCCCTTTTTTCATGGGGCTGTGTGCAAAAAGGCGGCCCGAAGGCCGCCTTCTGTCATGGCATAAATGGGAGCTGTGTCAAGAGCTCGCCCTGTTTTTTCTAACCCTGCTTTTTACCGCAGGCCGGACAGAAAACATAGACTTCCTGAACCGGTGCGCCGCAGCCCCTGCAGCGGTTGGCGGAAACGGGCTCCAGTTCCACAAGAAGCTCCCCGTCCTTCACAGGCACCATCTTCCGGTCCACCTGGTATCGGGCCGCCTTGAGCACCCGCTTCACCCGGCCATCCACAGTGGTGCGCACGGCCTTTTCCTGCTTCATGATGGAGATGTTGAAAATCTCCTCCCCGGCCTTCACCATGTCGCCCACATTCACATGGGTGACCCAGAGATCGCCGTTGGAAGGGGAAGCGATGTGGTAAGGATTTTCCCGATCGGCAAGCTCCATTCCTGCCGAACCGCCCCGCACAGGCTGGGCCACCTTCACCACATGGGTGAGGATTTCCGAATCCAGATGGTAACGCACCACCGCATTGCCGTCGTCGTCCGGCTCGGAGATATCGAGAATGGTCATCTCATGGGGCATGCCTCGGCTGTCCCGGAAAGAACAGGAGCTGCCCTTCTCCACCCCTTCAAACCAGACATCCAGGGGCAGGTTATTGGGTTCTCCGTATTTTTCCTGGAACCGGATGGTTTTCAGGGCGTCTCCGGGATGGTTGAGGTAAAGGACAATCTCCTCGGGCGTGGGTTCCCGGTTAAGGGCCTTGACCAGGGCATCCCTTTCCGTCTTGAGATCCATGGGAGGAAGGTATTTTAAAGGAGAATCCTCGGTACGGTTTTCCATGGCCTTTCTGTAATCCGGTCCAAAGGCGGATTCATACACCCAGTCCGGCGGAAAGCCTAAGGGCAGACGACCGAATTTCCCCACAATGAGATCCCGGAAGGCATCATTGGCATCTTTGTAAATCTCCAGACGGGCTTTTTTCAGCTCCTGGGACAAGGCCGCCTCCGGTGTGTTCACCACCGCTTCCAGTACATCAAGAAGTCTGCGTACATTTTTCTCCCCCCCCCGCTTGAAAGCCCCGGTCACGGCAAGGAAAGCCGTGTTCCAGGTGATCTGGGAGCCAGGAGTGACATCGTGATAGCGCACAATCTGACGGATACCAGCCAGATACTTCAGCATATAGGGAAGGAGATGAATATAGCCCTGCTTCATGGCCCCTTCCTGGGAAGAGCTGGTGGCACCGCCGGGCATACCATGCTGCACCACCTCATAGTCCACACCCTGGAAATAAGGGGCCGTATAGCGGTCGTAGTAGGGCATGATCTGTTTCAGCACAAACCCCGCATCCCGCACCTTCTCCTTATCGAGACTGATGGGCAGACCATATTCCTCCTCCATCAAGGCTGCTGTGGCCAGCACATCCCCCTGACCGTACCAACGCACGGAAGCGCCGATGGCCGCATCGAGAATATGGCAGCCCGCCTGACCGGCTGCGGCAAGGGCGGGGGAGAAAAGCCCGTCCGTGCAGTGGCGGTGATAGTGCAGCACGAGATCGGGATATTTTTCCCGGAGTTTTGCCACCAGATCCCGGATCATGCGGGGCGGGCAGACACCAGCCATATCCTTTAAGCCCAGAATGATGATGCGGGTGGCCTCTTCCACGGAAACACCCGCCACATCCGCCACCATATCCAGGATCTCCGCAGTGACAGAAAGGTAATGCGCCGTATCAAAGCCCTTGGCGTAACTCATGGAAATGGCAGGCTGGAAGATCTTGGTCTTTTTGGGCAGCACCACCTCGGCAAAGGGCCGCATGTTTTCAATGTGGTTCAGAAAATCAAAGCAGCGGATCACATCATAGTGTTCACAGATCATCTCCCCTGTGACACGCATGAGGTTTTTGGGCTGGGGCTTGTAACCCAGCACATTGGTGGAACGGATGAGAATCTGCTTTAAGGTATGCGGCGCAAACTCATTCCATTCCTCCGCTTCTTTGAAGGGATAGGTCATGTTACCCAACATGGCCACATGGAAATGGGCACCGCCCCCATTTTCAAGGGAGAAAAAGCCGCATTTATCGAGGATGGGCCCGATGAGCCGGTCTTCGGCCAGACGGAAACGGTTTCCGGAGTTGGACTGGGTCTGATCCCGGCATGTGGTATCCGAAAAGAAAATTTTTCCCGCCGTACGCACATAATCAAGAATGCTCTCCCGGCTCTGTCCCCTGTCCAGGGGGGAAGGGTCCCTGAAGCCCCTGTCCAGCATGCCCGGAATCACGGGGTTGCAGGGCCCGAGACGCTTGTCATGCACCCCTCTGTAGGCATCCAGAGAAAGGAATTCGTTGTATCCCTTGGCGGAGATGTCCGCAATGAGACGGGAAAGGCGTAAGGCTTCGGGCTGCTGATCCACATAATCAAAAATATCCGGATTCCGGTGTACATACTTGGTGTCGTACTGCCCCGCCACAAAGTCTTTCCGTTCCAGAACGGCCTTGAAAAAGGGAATGGTGGTTTTCACCCCGGAAATCATGTACTCGCTCAAAGCCCGCCGCATCTGGGACACGCACTTGGGCCAGGTGCTGGAATAGGTGATGAGCAGGGCCGCTGCGGAATCGTACTGGGAGGGAAATTCATAGCCTGCGGATACGCAGGAGTCCAGCCTTACCCCGGGGCCGCCGGGAGAAATGTAGCGGGTAATGCGGCCTGCGTTGGGCGCAAACCCTTTTTTAGGATCCTCACAGTTCACCCGCACCTGCATGACAAACTGGTTGGGCCTTGTGTTTTCCTCGTTGAAGCGCAGCTTGCAGCCATAGGCAATGGCAATCTGCTCTTCCACCAGGTCCACCCCATAGCGACATTCGGTGATGCCGTGCTCCACCTGAAGGCGGGTATTGGCCTCAATGAGATAGGGGTTGCCCTCCATATCCACAAGAAATTCCACCGTGACAAGGGAGTAATACTCCACGGCCTTCACAAGGCGGATGGCATATTCCTTAAGCCTTGCCCGAAGCGCTTCTGTCATGCCCGGCCAGGGGGAAGGGGTAATCTCAACCAGCTTCTGATGGTTGCGCTGCACCGTGCAGTCCCGCTCATCAAAGGCAAAGACATTGCCGTATCTGTCCGCAATCACCTGAATCTCGATGTGCCGGACAGAAGGAAGCAGCCTTTCCACAAAGAGCCTCGGGTTCCCGAAGCTGGCTTCCGCCAGGGCAGAAGCCTTAACAAAGCTGGATTCCAGATCATCATCGGAATACACCTCATAAATCCCCCTTCCGCCCCCGCCGCCTTCGGCCTTGAGCATGATGGGAAAACCCAGCTTGTAGGCAATCTCCCTGGCTTCGGGGATGGTCACCTCTTTTTCGGAACCGGGCACCACAGGCACCCCCACCCTCTGGGCCAGCCTGCGCACGGCCACCTTGTTGCCCAGCTCGTGCATGGCTGCCTGGGGAGGGCCGATGAAGATAATCCCCTCTTTTTCACATATGGCGGGAAAGGAATCATCTTCCGCACCAAAGCCCCAGCCGGGATGGATGGCCTCAATCCCATCGGCTTTGGCTTTCTGAACAATGCGTTCCAGATTCAGATAGGCCGTCGGGTTTTCTCCTAACAGCATGAGCCTTCTGGCGGCAACGGCCGCAGGGGAGGTTTTGTCCACATCCGTTGCGGTCACGCAGGCCGTAGCCCCCAGCTCGGTGATGGCCCGGCTGATGCGACGGGCGGGAATGCCTCGGTTGGCGATGAGAATACGGACATCGTCACCTGACTTCCGTCTCATGGCGATTTGTTCACGGAATTCTTCAAAGGTTTTCATACCCAATGCGATCCCTTCCTTTTCTGGCCCTGGTAGTGAGCACAATTTTTTATTCTATGCGGAACCGATACTGCCCGAGTACAGAAGAATCTCCTTTTTCCCGGACAACAGGCGCAAGGCACCATCTCCGGCAAGGCCAAGCAGCACAGCACTGAAGGCCGCCCCCTCCGAAGGATATACCCGCACCGGGCGATCTTTCCGCCACAGCCTCTGAGTCAAAGCGGGTACTACATCATAATCGGGAATTTTTTCAAGCATTTTTGCTAGAAACTTCCCCGCATGCTGCACCATATCCTTCCAGAACAGAAAAAAAACATCATCAGATTGTCTCTGATTCAGGGATCTTGCACAGATGGAAGCGTTTTCCCGCAGCTCATGGACCAAAGGTGCCGCCACCAGGTTCATTCCGATACCCGCAAAAATCCGATCCGGGCCGGACCGGATGAGAATCCCTCCAAGCTTTCCGTCTTCCAGAACAAGATCGTTGGGCCATTTGACGGCCACCCGGATTCCCCTTGCCTCCAGGGCCAGAGCCAGGGCAGCCCCCACCATGAGGGGCAGAAGACTGCCTCTTTCCAGCAGAGAGACGGGCAGCTTCCATACGGCGTGCAGATTTCCCGGAGGCGAAATCCAGGTTCTCCCGTACTGCCCCACCCCTGCCCGCTGGCTTAAGGCCAGCACCGAATCCCAGTCCTGAAGAAGTCCCTCTTTCTCCAACCAGTGCGCCACATCAAAGGCTGAGCTGCAGTCTCCGCAGACCCGGATGACAGGGCCTTCTCCCCCGCTCCCATCCGCAGCCACCCAGTCTTCCCTTTCCTCCGGTGAGGGCACAAAGCCTGCCCAGTCCCGGAAAAAAGCCGCATCCAGGGGGTCCGCAACCCCAGGCGCGCCACTGCGCCAGAACAGCACGGAAGAGCACATCAGGTATCCTTTCCCGCCACCTTGGCCCAGGAATCCCTCAGCCCGATGGTGCGGCTCAGCACAGGATTTCCGCCTTCAGAATCCGGGTCCACACAAAAATAGCCCACCCTTTCCAGCTGAAAGACCTCACCTGCACCCGCCTCCCCGAGGGAAGGCTCCAGCCAGGCCCTTTTCACCTGAAGGGAATCGGGATTGATGGCATCCAGGAAGGTCTTGCCTTCGGGCATGTCTTCAGGATCTTCCTTTGTGAACAGGCGGTCATAGAGACGGACTTCCGCAGCCAGGGCCTGGGGTGCCGACACCCAGTGGATGGTGGCCTTCACCTTGCGGCCATCGGGGGCATTGCCGCCCAGGGTTTGGGGATCGTAGGTGCAGCGCAGCTCCACCACCTCGCCCGTTACCGGGTCTTTCACCACCTCCTCGCAGGTGACAAAGTAGGCAAAACGCAGCCGCACTTCCCGGCCCGGAGACAGACGGAAAAATTTCTTGGGCGGGTTTTCCATGAAATCCTCCCGCTCAATCCAGAGTTCCCTGGAAAAGGGGATGGACCGTTTTCCCGCATCCGGATCTTCCGGGTGGTTCACCGCATCCAGCCACTCGGTTTTTCCTTCGGGATAATTGGTGATGACAAGTTTCACCGGGTCCAGCACCCCCATGCGACGCTCAGCACTCTTATTGAGATGATCCCGCACGCAGAACTCAAAGAGGGCCAGATCCACGGTGCTGTCCTTTTTCGCCACCCCGATGCGCTCGCAGAAGTCCCGCACGGAAGCCGCGGGAATTCCCCTGCGCCTTAAGCCGGAGAGGGTGGGCATGCGGGGGTCGTCCCAGCCCTTCACATGGCCTTCTCTCACCAGCTGGATGAGTTTGCGCTTGCTGAGAACCGTGTAGGAGAGATTTAAGCGGGCAAACTCGTACTGCCGGGGACGGCTGGGGGCATCAATGTTGTCCAGCACCCAGTCATAAAGCTCCCGGTTGTTCTCAAACTCCAGGGTGCAGATGGAATGGGTGATGTGTTCCAGGGCATCGGAGATGCAGTGGGTGAAGTCATACATGGGGTAGATGCACCAAGCGTCTCCCGTTCTGTGGTGATGCACCTTGCGGATGCGGTAGATGGTGGGGTCCCGCATGAGGATGTTGGGAGCGGCCATGTCGATTTTAAGCCTCAGCACATGGCTGCCCTCCTCAAACTCTCCGGCCCGCATCCGGGAAAAAAGATCAAGATTCTCCTCCACACTGCGGCTGCGGTAGGGGCTGTTTTTTCCAGGTTCCGTGAGGGTTCCCCGAAAGCTGCGGATTTCTTCCGCAGAAAGGGAGCACACATAGGCCTTGCCCGCACGGATCAGATCCACGGCGAAATCATGGAGCTTTTCAAAATAATCGGAAGCGTAGAATTCCCGGTCTTCCCAGTCAAAACCCAGCCAGCGCACATCTTTTTTAATGGCATTGACGTATTCGATGGATTCTTTTTCCGGGTTGGTGTCGTCAAAGCGCAGGTTGCATCTGCCCTTGAATTCCTCTGCCATACCGAAGTTGAGGCAGATGGACTTGGCATGCCCCATGTGCAGATATCCGTTGGGCTCCGGCGGAAAACGGGTATGCACCCGGCCCTGATGGGTTCCCGCCGCAAGGTCTGCGGCAATGATGGTCCGGATAAAGTGGGAAGGGCCGCTTGTTTCTGTGCTGCTCATGGCTATCCTTTCCGGGCTTGAAAACGCCCAAGGGGTATTTCGGAATCCCGGCTGACCGCTTAAGGGGTAAAACCGGTTGAACTTTAAAGCCAGAAGGCCTATCTCACGCAAAGGCCCAAAGGGGCAAAAACAAAATTAAAAACCGTGTAAGGACAGACGCCCATGCATTTTCGACTCGGCTCCCTCAATCCCGTCAAAAAAGAAGCGCTTTTTCAGGCCCTTGAAGAATCCGGACGTTTTCCGAACATCAGAATCCATGCCCTCAGCCTGCCTTCGGGCGTGCCCGATCAGCCCATCGGCCTTGAAAGCACCTTAACCGGCGCACGCAACCGGGCCAGGGCCGCCTGGAGTCCGGAGGTGTTTTTCGGTGTGGGCATCGAATCCGGGCTGGTTGAAGTTCCCCTGACCCGGACGGGATACATGAACCTCACCGCCTGCGTCCTCTTTGACGGAAAAAACTTCTTCACAGGCTTAGGCCCTGCCTTTGAGCTGCCCGGAGAGATCACCCGCAGGGTGGTGGAAGAAGGTATGGAGCTGGATGCCGCCGTCCAGGCCGCAGGATTCAGCGCCAACCCCCGCATCGGTTACAGCGAAGGCCTCATCGGTATTCTCACCCGGAACGTGGTCACCCGGCTCATCTATACCAAACCCGCCGTACACATGGCCCTGGCTGCCCTGCCGGAAGCTGAAAAACCAGGGGAAAATCCGGGGTTCTAAGGTTCCACCCTGAGTTTACCCAGCTTGTGGGCGCCCTCGGGAAACCTTTTCTCGATGATGGAGATGACTTCGTCAGCACTGGATTCAATGGGCTTATTGCTCACATTGATGGAGTTAAAACTATGACGGCGATACAGCTCCCGCACGGCATCCACCTCCCGGTACACTTCCTTCACCCCGGAATAGGCCATGTCATCGCTGAGGCCAAGGCGCTTTCTGCGGATCTGTCTGTGGGCGGCCAGCTGCTCGGGATCAATGTAGAGGGCCACAATGCGTTTCCGGTTGATGGCCATAAGCTCCGCCGGAAGCGGGATGCCGATGACAATGGGCACATTGGCCACCTTCCAGCCATGGACGGAAAGGTACATGCTCAAAGGAGTCTTGCCGGAACGGGACAGGCCCACCAGCACAATCTCCGCCTTGCCCAGGTCCTGGGGGTTGAGGCCGTCGTCATGGGCCACGGCAAACTCAATGGCTGCCACCCGGTCCATATTGATCTGATTGAATTTGCGGTAACGACCCGGCTCACAGAGGGGCGGCTCCCCGAAGACCCTGCACAGCATCTCCAAAGAAGGCCCCATGAGATCCACGCAAGCAATGCCCCGGCGCTCACACTCCTGCCGCACAAGCTCCCGCACCTCAGAATCCACGATGGTGTAAACCACCATACCCTGATCTTCCGCAACCCTGTCCAGGGCCTGGAAAACGTCTTCACGATGGACGACATGGGGAACCCGGTGCACCTTGCTCCGCACCGAAGGAAACTGTACCAGGGCCGAGCGGATCATCTGCTCCCCGTTGATCCCCTGACCACAGGACAGCACATACACAGGGGGTCCCTGCCGGGTTATGGTTGTCACTTCTCCCACTGACATGGGCATCTCCTTCATGATAAATTCAAAAACATTCCGATAGCGCCGCATCCGCCCTCTTACCGCAAGATCTTTTGACAAGAATGGGGATCTCGACTATGGGTACAGAGTTTTTTAACATCCCTTCAGGCTGCGTTTTAAGGTAAAGATCCGGATATGGAGACAGACATGGGCATGATCATAGAAAAATTACGCCAGTTCAAGAAAAACCAGGATATCGTGGAAATCGGACGACGTCATTTTTCCGAAACCCCCATCCTCGGACAGATCCGGGCCCTTTCCGAAACCCTGGTGCAGATTACAGAGTATGACACCTCAGGCCGTTACAACGGCATCTCCGTTCTCTACACCGACGACATCACGGATCTGCTCTGGGAAACCCGGGACACCCGGTCCGTGCAGCGCCTCGCCCGGCTGCGCACCCCCTTTGAGGTGCCCGAACTGCGCCTGAGTTCTCTCAGGCTTCTCATTGAAGACGTGCAGCAGCGTTTCAGCGCCGCAGCCTTTCTCAATGAAATGGCAGGGCCCTCGGCCATGTGCGGCGATGTTCTCGCCGTGGACAACGAGTGGGTCCACATCCTCGAATACGCCCCCCGCAGTGAGGATGGCCGTTTTCAGAGCCTCACCCGGCTGGATCTGGTTACCCGCATTGCTACGGACACGCCCGCAATCCGGGATCTGCTCCGCATGCACAAACGTCAGGATGCGGGGGAATCCCCTTCATCCCCAGCCCCCCTCCCCCTGGAACCCTCCTGAATAGCCCCCACCCAGTCCTTCCACAGAGCCGCCACCGTGCGGGCTGCGGCTTCGGTATGGTCACTGCACACCGTGCATGCCGGAGGACTGGGATTTTCCCTGTACCCCTTATCGTAGTAAAGGCTTAAAATCTCTTCAAGAAAGCTCTCTATTCTCCCCGCATCCAAGAGATCCTGCCAGCGCCGCACCCAAGGCCCGCCCACCCGTCGGGTCAGATAGACCAGGGCCTCACGCACCCCGCCAACCCCATCCCCATCCTCTCCGAAGTACTCCCGTCGCAAACGCGCAACCCGCAAGGCCATGGCCGACTCCAGACGGATATGCGGCCCCTTCTCCAGGGCGCGGAAAAGGGCCGGAGGCACCTGAACCCGGCCGATCCTGCGGCTTTCCATTTCCGTGATCAGGGGCGGAAAACCGCCATCTTTTTTTCGCCACCGCAGAAGCGCCAGATACAGGCGGGTCTCAAAGGCCTGCTGATCCACGGCAGGGTCCATGCCAAGCCTTGAAAAACGAAGATGCCCGAAAACCGACGCCGCATGCCCTGCTGCGGCTTCCAGATGGAGTACGGGAACTTCCCCATGACGGGCTTCCAGAAATTCCAGCACCTCGGATTTACCGCATCCCGTGGGACCGGAAAGGGGCCAGAGGGTGAAATCACCATGGTAGAGCAGACGCTGCACCTGCCTTCTGAACCCCCGCCAGCCCCCCGTCAGGCGCACCACCGCAAGGCCATGGCGCTCCAGAAGTCCGGCCACATATCCGCTGCGTCCCCCTCCTCGCCAGCAGTACAGCACAAGCAGCCCGCCTGCGGAAAGGCGCCTGGCCCTTTCCACATAAGCGGCCTCTTTTTGCTGTGCGAGGTACAAGGCATAACGCAGAGCCGTCTTGTGGTTATGGCGCTTATACAAAAGCCCCACCTCATGGCGCTCCACATCACTTAAAATAGGCAGGGAAAAGGCTGTCGGAATGCCATCTTTTGCATATTCCGACTCCGAACGCACATCCACCACAAAGACCCCGGTGTTTTCCCCCCTGATATTCTGGCAGAGCATGTCGCCAAAGGCTTCCTGGGAAATCTCCCTCACCGCAGGCTCTAAAATGGCCTGCGCCACTTCCGGCAGATCCAGCGTCCGGACACGCGCACAAAGGGCCTCAAGCTCCGCCTGCTGGCTTCCTTCCCTTCCACCCCCCATTGACACACTACATCCCTTTCCTGTCCTTATTTCCGGGCAGCACCGACAAAAAGCATCTTTTTTTAGTTTCCTCCCTCCATCCCTCAGGGGATGTCAGGCAACCCGATAGTGGAGTACAAGGGAGTTCTCCCCAAGGGGGCTCACATCCACAAGCTTAAGGTCCATGGCAATATCTTCCGGAAACAAGGTCGGACCCTCTCCGAAAAAAAGGGGACTCAGGGTCACAAAAACCGCATCAATCCGGCCCGCCCTGGCAAAGGCTCCGTTGAGGCGGCCTCCACCGATGAGGGCCGCCTCCTTGTATCCTGCCTCCGCAAAACGTTCCAGCACCGTTTCCACAGTCTCGGAAGTAAAGAGCAGATCCTCCGAAGAAGGGGGACGTCTTTCCGGAAAACGGGTGAAAACCACATTTTTCCGGAAAGGCAGCGGGCCGCCCATGGCATCAAAGGTGGAAGACCCCATGAACACAAGCCCCAGGCGACGGGTTAAGGCCGAAAAGTGCGCCTTGTCTGCGGCCTCGGTCCAGTCTACGGGATCGTCAGGGCCACGGGCAATGCGGCCATCCAGGGTCTGGGCCATGACAAGAACAATGCGCAAGGTCTCAGGCCTCCTGCGCCAGGGCCAGAGCATCAAAGGGTTTTCCCTGGTACTGTGCCTCATATACCCCATGCACGCTGTCCAGGGGGTGCTGATTCAGGATATGGGCCGTCATTTCTTCGGCCAGCTCCGGGTCCTGGACATCATTTTTAATCCGTGCCATCAGCACCAGGCGCACCAACTGCACCTTGGAGTCTTTATAACGTATGGCCTTGTCTAAAGCGCGGATATCCTCTTCGTCCATGTCTTCGCCCATGCGAAAAACGGGAACCCCCGCATCTTCCAGTACGGCGGCCTGCTCCGGAACCGGAATCCGGCGCAGACGAACAGAAAGCCCCTGGGGCAGGCGGCCCAGGGCAACACGCACCGCGTCATCGGTAGTCCTTGCTTCCATCGGGGTGTCTCCTCCTTACATATTTACGGGTCTTTGCTGAATCCAATCCTTATTCCCACGCTCACTTCCTGGCCGCCCCAAGCCACAGGGCTTTGAGGCCTCAGGTTCCGGGCGAATGTAAAACACCCGCTTCTCAGGGTCAAGTTTTACAGAAAAAGGCACAGTTTTTGCTTTTTCACCTACCGGAAGCAGGCGGACCGACGGCTTCCCAACCCCAGACTCTACCGGAGAAAAGCCATGAAACCTTTGAACATACTGTGCTTATGCCTCTGTTTTTTTCTTTATGCCTGTACGGAAAATGCGACTTCACAGAAGGCTTCTCCCCCAACCCCGGAGCCCGGATCCTACGCCGCAGCCCTGTCCATGGACAGCCGGGGCGGCGTGCTTCAGGTGACGGATCCCGACAACCCGGTTTTCAGGGCCGCCGTATCCATTCCTGAAAATCAGCTTTCTTCGCCCACCACCATCCGTATCCGGGACATCGCCATGCCAGCCCCCCTGCCCACGCCCCTGCGGGCTGCGGGCCCGGCTGTGGATTTCGGCCCGGATGGCCTCCTTTTCACCCCACCGGCCCTGCTCACCCTGCCCTATCTCAGCCGCTTTGCCAATGGAACCCTGGTTCCGGATTATCAGGTTGGCGTCCGTTATTATGATCCCGTTGCGCGTCAATGGACCCCCATGCCCGTCAAAAAACGAGACAGGGAAAATAAAACCGTTTCCTTTGAAAGCCGTCATTTCAGTGTCTATATTGCGGCTGTGGAAGCTCCCGGAGAAGATCCCTTCACCTATCCCAGGGAACTCAGGGTTGGGGAATATTTTCTCGGAACGCCGGAGTTCAGGCTTGAAAATGGTGAATATATACTGATAGAAAAGGGACGTATAGGCCGTCCGGGCATTCCCGCTGCCAATCCCTTCCATCTTCTGGCCCATTTTCACCCCAGAGAAGGGCTGATTCTTGGTGTGGATCAGCTGCCTTCTGTCAATGAAACCGCAGGATACCGCGCCCGTTTTACGGAAGACGGCACAGGCGGCATTCTGGACACCTTCACGATGTTTGAAAAAATCCGGGCTTCCGGAGATGCAAGGCACTGGCGATGGGAAGCCGTGTTTATCCTGGATTACACCCGACTGAACAATTATGTGGCCGTAGATCCCCAGGATCCCCATGCACCGGCCTTTCCTGAAGCCCAGAGGATTTACGCAGCCATTGAAGCCCTCAATGCCCGGGAAGTTCTCATCTCCTGGGGCATTGATCTGCCCGCTGAAATGGACAGGGGCAACCTCCTTTGCATTGCCTTTGAAGCCACCTACCTGGGTCCACCCGATGGAGAGCTGCCATGAAAAAACCCCTTGTCATCACCCTTGGCGTCGTTCTGGTCCTCATTCTCATCATCGGGCTGGCTCTGTACAAGCCCTATTATGACCAGAAACATACCTTCTCCGGCCTGGGAAAAATCTATGAGGCCCGCAGGGGCTCCTGGGAGGCCCAGCGCCAGCGGCGCATGTTCTTTGAACCCGGATCTCAGCCGCCCATTGAAGAAACAGCCCACATGGCCTCTTACACCTTCCGCTTTGCCACAACCCTTGTGGATCAGAGCTTTTTCGGCCTGGAACTGACCTTCCGTTTTGCGGATTCCAGCGGGATCACGGAAATCCGGCAGAAGTCCGAGCGCATCCACCACGCCCTCACCATCGCCCTTTCCGCTTATACCCGAGAGGATCTGGAAGGAAACGAAACACGGGTTCTGGCCCTCACAGACAGCATCCTCAACCGCTATCTCCAATCAGAAATCCGTTTTCTCTACCTGACGGGCTACACCTTAAGCGGGGGGGTTGGAAAAAAATAAAAGAAAACGAAAAAGGGGTTCCTTTGCATACAAAAAAAACCCCAGACTGCGCGCCTCCCGCCTTTTTTCATGGTAAAAAACCTTGACGAAACAAGCCCTGAGGACATAAGGGACTCTTTTATCATCGGAACAGACCGGTGACCGGGGGCATGCCAAAAAAGGTTATGCTCCCGGATTTTTTCATTGTTACACGGAAGCCATCGGAGTCAGAATGCCAGAAAATCAGGGCCAGCCCTTACGCATCTGCATGATCAGCTACCGGAGCAACCCCCACTCCGGCGGCCAGGGCGTTTATATCAGAAACCTTGCCAAAGCCCTCTGTGAACTGGGACATCAGGTAGACGTACTGGCCGGTCCCCCGGATCCCCTGCTGGAAGGCGGCCCCCGCCTCATTCCCGTGGAAACTCTGGATCTCTACAACCCCCAAGCCCTTTTCCGGACCCCCAGCCTTCAGGAACTCCGGGATCCGGTGAACCTCATGGAGTGGCTCAGTGTCTCCACCATGGGATACCCTGAGCCCTTCACCTTCGGATTCCGGGCAGTCCGCCATCTGAAAGAGAGGTTGCAGGACTACGACATCCTCCATGACAACCAGAGTCTTTCCTATGGCATCGGCAAACTCAGCGCCCGAATTCCCACGGTGGCCACCATTCACCACCCCATGACCGTGGATCGGAAACTCGCCATACGCAGTGTCCGCTCGCCCTGGAAAAAATTCAAGCATCTGCGCTGGTACTCCTTCATCGGCATGCAGAAACGGGTCAGCCGCAGACTTCCCAGAATCATTACGGTGAGTGAATTTTCAAAGCAGGACATAGCCAGGGAATACGCCATCCCCGCTTCCCGGTTTTCCGTGGTGCCCAACGGCATCAGCACGGAACTGTTCTACCCCATGCCCCAGATTCCGCGGGAACCGGGACGCCTTATCGTCACCAACAGCGCGGATATGCCCTTAAAAGGCCTTTACCACCTTCTTCAGGCCCTGCATAAGGTTTCCAGGACCCATCCTGTCCGCCTCACTGTCATCGGCAAAGCCAAAGAAAACGGAGGCATTGAAAAGCTCATCCGAAAGCTTGAAATCTCCCATCTCATTGACTTCACAGGACGCATCAGCCACGAACAGTTTGTCCGGGAATACGCCAGGGCGTCCATTGCCGTTGTGCCTTCCCTGTATGAGGGCTTCGGCCTGCCCGTGGGCGAGGCCATGGCCACAGCCACGCCTGTGATTTCCACCACAGGCGGCGCACTTCCGGAAGTGGCGGGAGACGCGGCCCTTCTCGTGCCGCCGGGCAATGCCCAGGCCCTGGCGGACGCCATCCGCACCCTTCTCGACAATCCTGCAAAGCGGGAACAGCTGGGAGCTGCGGGCTATGCCCGGGTTCATCAGCATTTCACATGGAAAAAGGCTGCGGAAAAAACCGTAGAAACCTACAGGGAGGTCATCCGTGATTACCGTTGATTTTCAGCGCATGCACATCCAGCCCGGCTTTAAGGTTCTGGACATCGGCAGCGGTCCCGGCCGTCATACCGCAGCCGCCTATGGACTTGAAAAAGTCACGGCCATCGGCGCAGATCTCTGCCACACCGATCTCCTTTTGGCAAAGGAGCGTCTCTGCAACCACGATCTCATGGGCTGGCACGGCGGCGGCTCCTGGGGACTCACCACAGCGGACATCACCCGCCTGCCTTTTAAGGATCAGGCCTTTGATGCGGTGATCTGTTCAGAAGTCATGGAGCACATTCCCCATGACAAGGCTGCGGCAAAGGAGCTGATCCGGGTGGCAAAACCCGGTGCGGATGTGGTGGTGAGCGTGCCCCGGTTCTGGCCGGAAAAAATCTGCTGGTGGCTGGCCAAAGACTACAGCCACGCCAACCAGGGGCATATCCGGATTTACAGAAAAAAAGCGCTTATTCGCATGCTGGTCGCCAGCGGGCTGGAATACCAGGGCAGCCATTACGCCCACAGTCTCCACAGCCCCTTCTGGTGGCTCAAATGCCTGGTCGGCCCCACCCGGGATAAGCACCCCCTGGTGCAGCTCTACCATCGCTTTCTTGTCTGGGATATCATGGAAAAGCCGAGACTCACCCGTTTTCTCGATGCCCTCTGTAACCCGTTCATGGGAAAAAGCCTTGTGCTTTACTTCAAAAAACCCCTGGACTGAAAGCCCCTCTCCCAGACGGGCCTTGGACTGAAAGAATATTTTTTTCGTCCGGATTGCATCGGAAAAACAGAAATGATATTGTACGGTTTCACGCGGGGGGAAGGGGCAAAGCCCCGCGCATCATCCGTGGCGCAGGCTTTCCTTCCTTACATATTTTTAAGATGCTGAAATTCCCATGCCCAGGGATGCAACCCTGGCGGTATTGCTCCGACATCATCAGGCCCCATGTGGGGTATTGTCTTTCGGGGAGAAGTCCTATGAAAACATCTGTTACAGGCCATCTCATACATACCCTTCTGCTGCTCTTGCTGAGCATGGCGGCCGGGACGCTTGCCTGGGCGGATGCCGGAAACAAAGTTTCCGAAGCACCAACCTTTTCCTTACAGCTTCATGCCCATACCCAGGATCAGCCCGCCCTTCTTACCCCCCACTGGAGCCATGCCGACCATGCCATGCTCTTAGGCACAGAAAACCCTGGCGCTCTCCAGGGCATGGATCTGCGCATGTCCGTGGACCGTCTGCATTTCAAATCCTCCATCCAGCAGGAAAGAAGCCTGAAGGATATGGATCCCCTCTCCGGTCATTACAACGCCAGCGCCACAGAAGCCACACACATGGCCGCAGGGGTGGGGTATCAGTGGAATCTCCTGAACCAGCGCCTCTCTCTGATCCCCATGATGGGGCTTTCCTATCACGGAAAATCCATTGATCCCAAAACCTCCGTCACCCTGTCCCCGGATCAGGACAGCATCCGGAGGGAAACAGGGCTTTCGGAGTGGAACAGCTGGTGGTTCGGTCTGGATCTCCGGGCCCAACCCCATCCCGATCTTTCCGTGGAATCCTCCCTGCTTTTCCACACCGCAAAATTTGCGGAAAAAAATCCTGAATGGGGCGATCTTTCCGAAAGCGCCATTCACAGAAGTGAAGGGGAAGGCCGGATTTTCAGGCTGGGGCTTCGCCAGCAGCTGAGCAGCTCCTGGAGTGCGGGCATTCTGTACAGCTGGCAGCAGTGGATGGCGGAAAAGGGCGAATTGTCCCAGGCTCTTCCCTCCGGAGACCGCACGCGGAGCGACATTCCCTTCAACGGCAACATCCAGGAACTCAACATTTCCTTAAGCTACGGCTTCTGAAAAATAAGGGGCTTTATAACCATTTAAGCCCCTCCCTTTCTCACAGATCCTTCAGAAGATCCGACATGGTCAGATCCTCCTCCTCAATCTCATAAGCCCCCCCGCCCATGCCCGAAAGCCTTTTGGCTGTCAGGGATTCCGCTTCCGTCCCAGGCCGGGAGGAGGACGGAACCCCAGCCCCTCCATGGGAAGAAGGCCAGGAGGCCCCCCTTTGCTTTGCCGGACCCTCAACGAGCAGGGCTGAGGTGTGGGATGGTTCCCTCACCTCCTCCGGTGACGGCCGGAAAATACGATGGGGTGGCGTCAGATTTTTCTGCTGACGGAGATACTCCCTGCGGTACTGCTCCTGGGTCATCATCCCCGCTTCCTTGCCCATCTGAATGGCACTTTCAATCTGGGAAAAACGATTTTCCCGGATCAGCCCCTTCACGCCAGAACTTCCCCGAAGAAGGGAGAGCACAGGCACCCGGAACCCGGCTGCCAGATCCCTTTCCAGATGCTGCACCACCAGAAGGGCCAGGGTAGAGGCCAGCTGGTTTCTCACAAGATCCTGGATTTCCGGCTGAAAGGAATTGCAGATCCGATACAGGGCATCCTCGGAATGGGTGGCGTGCAGGCTTGCGATGACCAGATGTCCGGACTCCACAGCGTTTAAGGTCAGGCGAATGGTTTCCGGCTCCCGGAGTTCGCCCACCACAATCACATCCGGATCCTGACGAAGCACATCCCGGAGCCCCTGATCAAAGGAGGGCATGTGAGCGCCCAGCTCCCTTTGCTCCACATAGGATTTCGCCGAAGAAAACCGGTATTCAATGGGGTCTTCCAGGGTAATGATGTGCTCACTCCGGGTATGGTTGATCTCATCCACCATGGCCGCAATGGTGGTGGATTTTCCCGATCCCGTGGACCCGCAGATCAGAACCAGGCCCTTGGGCAGGCGGCAGGCCTCCCGGATGAGGGGGTGGAGATTGAGCTGATTCAGGGTAGGAGGATGGCCGGGCAAGAGCCTCACGGAAAAACTCAGGCCCCTGGATGTGGAAAAAACATGAATCCGCACCCGCACACCCTGCATGGATCGGGCAAGATCCACGGAAAGGCGGGTCTGGAGCATGCCCTTTTCCCTGGGCGTCAGCAGTTTGTTCGCAAGATCGTCAAGATACTGGGGTGAAAAGCGGATTTCAGGCTGAAAACCAATGGCCCCTTCTTTTCGAAAAACCAGGGGATGGGCCCCTGTGAGATGCAGATCCGAGTATCCGGACTGCATGGCCGTCCGGATGAGGGTTTCAAAATTTTCCATACCGTCACTTTCAAAAAGCACAAAAAGGGGTCAGACCCCTTTTTCTCTGATCAGCAGGTCAAGTCCCCCATCCCCCGCAGCAAGGACGGCCTCCACCTTTTCCGGAGTCAGACGGGTGATCTGGGCAATATCTGCGGGCTGCATGTTGAATTTCCTGAGATTCAGGATGGTCTGAAACTTCTCCTTGCAGATGCCCTCCGTCATGCCCTGGGTCCGGCCCTGCGCCATACCTTGAGCCATGCCTTCCGTACGGCCTTTTTCCCGGATGTATTCTGCCAGCATATGGGTTTCCTCCTGCTCTGTGATTTCCCGTAAAAGGGCTTCCCGCTCCTCTTCCTGCACAGCCGCATAGATGTCGATAAAATCAACGTATTTATCAAAAAGAGATGCGGAAACCAGCTCATAAAGCCCCTGCCAGGCCCTGCGTATCACCATTCCCCTCTCTTCCGGTGCGTAGCTCATCTTGGGAAGAAAGATCTTTGCCACAGGGTTCTCATAATTATAATAATCCCTTGCCTGATAGTCAAAAAGACGGATCATCTGGTACTCAAAATGGACAAAAGTGCGGCTCCCAAGACGGCTTTCAAGGAAGCGATCCACATCCTTTCGCCATTTCCTGCGGTCTGTGAAGAGAACCGTAGGGATGATACGGGCCTTCGGGTAGCTTTCCATATAATCTGCGGTGTAATGCAGAAGCCTGTGGATGGAAAACCGCGCCTTATCCTCCTGAAATTCCAGGAGCCAGAGGATCAGATCGCCCTTCTCGAAACGGAACAGAATGGGCATATCCAGGGCCAGGTGTCCGTCCTGAAGCTTTCGTTTTCCCGGCTCCTGACGGATAAACTCAAAATTCTCAAGTTTTCCCATACACTCCAGGGCTTCCGGAAGAAACCAGCTCAAGGATTCCACAGGAAAATCCAGAACTACATTTTTGAAATTGTGGTCATGGGATATCATGGCATCCTCCTTGTTTGCATGGCAGTTCCGATAAAAATTTCACTCCTGTATCGGAGGAAGAAAGCCTGCCTGACCTCCGGCAACCCCGGAGCCAAGCTGGATGCCAAAATCATCAAACCAGGTACTGCTTGAATTCAGACCCCAGGCATGAAGCCCCAGTTCCGGCCTGTTTTCCGCAAAATTTTTGGGGGAGGTATAGGTACTGGACAAAAACCGCTCATCCCGGTCCCGGATAATGGTGCCTGCATACGCCCCTGTTCCGGCAAGTCGCGCAGTACTTCCCAGCGTTCCTATCAGGTTGGTCTGATCCCAGACCATGAGGGTAAAATAATCTGTTTCAGCCGTGGTGTCTGCAAGGTTAATGGGAGGCCACTTCTGGGTTCCCCTGGGATGGGGAAGACGTTCCATGTCCGTAAAACTGGAAGATGCCGTTCCCTTTCCCGACTGGCTGGCAATCATAAGCTGAATGTCATTCACGAGCCTCGTTGCATCCTCCGGATCTTTCTTTTCCTCCACGCGGACGAGAAGGGTCTGCCATTCTGCGGGTTGAATGATGCTGATGTCATCAATATACCAGCCATCCCTTACAACCGAGCCATCGGATTGAAGACGAAAACGAATCCTGAAATTGGAACTGGGCAGATGGGCGGATAAATCATAAGTGGCATTCACCCAGCCACCACTGCTCCCGGCAAAGCGAGCGATACGAGTCCAGCTACTCCCTCCATTCGTAGAAATCTCAACGGCTCCCCAATCATACCATGTACCCCACAGCCAATGTCTTGGCTCAATATCGTACCATTGTCGAAACTGAAGCGTTGCACTCGACACACCAGAAAGATCTAATACTCTTGATGTTAACCGTGTATCGCTATTATTATTGTAATTACCCGACGGGCTGTCCGTATAAGCATAATCTGTGGGCTCCCCCCCCTCATAGGCTACGGGAACCCTCCCCCAGCTTTTACCACTGCCAGAAAGTGACCAGTCCTGAGTAAAGGTATCCTCGTCTTCTGCATCGTCAAAGAAAAGAGACCCCGTAATATCAGGGGTCAACGCCTTATACGCCAGCCACTGCCAGTTCAGGGTTGATCCATTTCTCACCTGCTTCCATAAAACAAGGAGGGGCCGATTGCTCACTGGGGTCAGTCCATCCGGAATCCCATCCACATCCCCCCACCACCAGCTACTTCCCCGCCGCCCCTGAAGCAAAGACATTCCATAACTGTTCCCATCCTTATCCGCACGGAAAGAAATCCCGGAAGCATAATAAGGTGCTCCGTCCGTAATCTTCAGCTTCACCTGTGCGTCATAATTCAGTTTTTTATCATTGTACCACCAGCTCCAGGCAAGATTGGGGACACCTCCCGCTGTACTGCCAGGATTGATGGATGCATAGGCCAGATTATAAAGGCGTGAACTGGAAGCAGATCCCATGCGCATGGCCTGATCCCCTCCTTCACTGGCAAAACTGAAACCCGTCACCGCATCTCCCATAACAGCCGTCAGCCAGTTTCCCAGACCTGATGAAGAAGCGGTACTGGGAGTAAGCCAGTTTTCCGGGGTATTCATGCGATCATGCCATTTCACATGCTGTCCCTGGGTCAGGGAAGAAAGATAGCCAATGGGTACATGGTAACGCACCGTACGGCGTGCGGCAAATGCACCGTCACCCATAAAGCCCGTACTCTCATAAAAAATGAATTTTCCGGGAATAATATCGCTTCCTGAAGGAAGAACCTGCCCAAAGGGAGAAACATAATTAGGATCCGAAGATTTATAGGGATCTCTGAGTCCTGTCAGAGTGTCCCCGTTTTTTTGCGTATAGCCTATAGTGCGGCCAGCAGCGATCAACAAGCCATTCCTCTGGGAGAAATAGGCCCCCATGCCCGACGACAAGACAAGAGTGCCGCCCTCCTGCAAGGTCTGCTCCGTCGCCAGCGTAACGACAGGAAACACATTGATCCCCTGGGGGATGTCCGGGTGGTTTCCCTGCAAGGTCAGAATGCGGGTACCTGCACTTTCAGTGACTGCCGTATAATTAAAAAGACCATAAACCTCGCTGCCGTCATTGGATACCACCTGAACACGGCCATTTGTAGGCAGAACAAGATCCGCAGGCCATGCCCCATAGGTACGGACGGAAAGGGATCTGGAATTTGCGGAGGCAGCAGAAGCCGTACGGAAAAAATAGGATGACAGGGATAGGGTAAAGGAACCCGTACTGCCCATGGCAAGGGTTTTTCCATGAAGATCATTCAGAATCGCATCCTTGGCGGCTTCCGTTGTCTGGGAAAGATACATCATGGCCCCGAAACGGTAACCTGCCTCAGCCAGGTAGTAGGCCTGACGGGCACCCTGACCTGAAACCGGCGTAAACGTGGAAGAGTTGGTCAGAACCAGAACCCCTGCACTGAGGGAAGCCAGAAGGGTGAGGGTAACAATCAGTCCGATCAGAATACTGCCCTTGCTATCCATTCCGAGACCTCCTTATCAACAGAAGCCCAAGCCAGCCCCAGACACTGGCTCCCACAGCAGCCGGAATGAAAAGAGCCCATCCGTCCATCTTTTGCTGCCCAAGGCTTGTGATAAAACAATAACTCACCGTAGGTGTTGAAGTCGGCGGCGGCGCACCGCCGTAGTTCCGGGTGTTGCGCATATGAACGCGGGTGGGAAAGCGGATGGCTGCACTGCCCGAACGCGCCATGTCGAGACGCAGATCCATGTAAATCAGATCTTCAATACTGTTCCCCTGAGTCCACGCCCCCTGATTGCCATCCCCATCCACGGTTCCATACGTTAAAACAAGCCCGGCAACCCCATCCGTAAGAACAGGGCTTGCCGTATCCAGCGTCACACTTCCCTGGGCAAGGCGAACAGCACCATCATGAAATCCCAGGGTGAATGTCCCTGAAGGATTGGTAAACACTACCCGCGAGGCTTCCGCCGCTGAAACCGCCGTCAGCTCCATCAGCTCCCTTGACATCCGTATCAGAGCGAACTGGGCTTTCTGGGCAATCTCCGTGTTTTCCTCCACACTCAAATAGGCCCGCACACCACTTACAATGCCCATGCCCGCCACGGCGGTCAGAATCCCCAGCAGTACAAGGGAAACCACCACTTCAATCAGGGTAAAGCCCTGCCTGCTCCGCCCCATATACTGCCAAAGGCCTTTTCGTGAGAAAAACGGCATGGCTATCCTCCAGAGTTATCGGGTAAAAAGCGTGGTCAGGCGCTGGCCTCTGAAACCGATGGTCACTTCCAGAATACGGGCATCTGTACTGCTGGTTTCTTTCAGCGCAAAATCGCCCCCGCTCCTTTCAACTTCATAGTAACGGGTTGCCGCATAATCATAAGCTCCGTAAATGGAGTCCTCTTTTCCTGCATTGGCTTCGATGGCCGTTTTCAGATCCAAAAGAAAATTTGCAGACTCATTGCCGAGATTGTTGACAGCACGTCTTCGGTAATCCGAGGTGATGGTTTCCATTACCTGAGAAAGATGGCTGCCTGACTGCACGGCTCCCACATTCTCTGCACTGATGAAAAGCGGCCGTCCCGTAATCTGCACCAGAAGGGTTCCCACAATGGCTGCAATGAGAAGGCAGACAATGATTTCAAGCAGGGTGATACCGCTTTCTTCTCTTTTCATTGTATGGCCCCTGTGATCCGATTGATGGTGAGACTTTTTCCTCCCATGGAAATGGTCTGATCCGCCCCCAGGGCATTGTCACTGCCATCCACAGGAATCCCCCTGTCACTGAAACGCACCACCTGTTCCGCACCAAAACCATGGGCAACGGATACACTGTCTTCAGAAAGGCCAGGAAAAGGTACTTTTGTACCGGCTGGGTTCTGCATCCAGTAGGCATTCCCTGAAAAGGTAACTCCCCAGCCTCCCCCCGCAGCCATGGCTCTTGACTGGGCATACCGCAACCGGCTCCGCACCTCATGATACTGCTGGATCACTTCCCTTTCCCCCGAACCCTGGAGACGGGGAAGCACCACCGCCGCCAGTATCCCGAGAATCACCAGCACGGCAATGATCTCGATCATGGTGAAGCCGCCTTCATAAAAGGGGCCACAAAAGGGGTCAGACCCCTTTTTATTCTTTTTAAAAAGGGGTCTGACCCCTTTTATATTTGTATTTTCCATCATTTCACCATCTGTGTGAGGTCCCACATGGGCAGGAAAATGGCGGCCGCGAAAAAACCCACCACCACAGCAAGGCCCACCGTCAGCAGAGGCCCTACGGCGTCGGAAAGCCTTTTGGTGGCATAGCCCACCTCATCATCGTAGTGCACGGCCACCTCCTGCATCATTTCCTCGAGGTTACCGGACTCCTCGCCAATGGCCACCATATTCACCACCATGGGTGTAAAGTACCGGGCCTCGCTCAGGGGGCCGGCAATGCCCTTGCCCTCGCTGAGCTTTTCCCCGATCTGATCAAATTCGTAGGCCACGGCTGCATTGCCAATGGCACCGGAGAGAATCTTTAAGGTATCCAGCACAGGAATGCCGCTGGCCTGAAGGATGGAAAAGATGCTGGCAAAACGGGACATGGCGGCCTTGGCAAAGAGCTTGCCGAAAAGGGGCAGGGCCAGAAGAAAGCGATCCCGCAGAAGACGCCCCGTGGGTGTGCGGAACCAGAGAACCAGAGCCAGAATGCCTCCCACAAGCCCGAAAAGCAGAAGCACCCAGAAATTCTCCAGAAAGGCATAGAGGTTCAGGGCGATCTTTGTGGGCAGGGGCAGGTCAATTCCCACCTTGTCAAATATGGAGACAAATTTCGGAATCACAAAGGTCAGAAGAACAAAAAAAGCCACCACCAGAAAAAGACTTACAATGATGGGATACTGCAAAGCGCTTTTGATGTCGGATCTTACCTTGTGTTCATGCTCAATGATATAGGTGAGACGCTCCAGCACCTGAGGAAGACTTCCGCTCTGTTCCCCTGCACGGATCATGTTGCAGTAAAGGGGAGAAAACACGGACGGATGGTTGTGAAAGGCCTCAAAAAGACCGGCTCCGTCACGGATGTCCCGCCCCATGGCGGCAAGGACAGACCGCAGTTTCGTGTTTTCCGTCTGTTTTTCCAGCACTTCCAGAATCCGGAGAATGCCCACCCCGGCCCGGAGCAGGGTACGAAACTGCTTGGTGAACAGAATCAGCTCTTCGGCTTTCACACTCGCAAAACGCCCCAGCCCCACCCCCCTGCCCGCCGCAGCGGTCAGAGCCTTGACCTCCATGGGCACCAGATCCCTTTCAAGGAGCATGCGCTCTGCGCCCTCAAGGCTTTCCGCCTCCAGGGTTCCCTTCTGTTTCCTGCCCGATTCATCAAGGGCCTTATACGCGTACCGCGCCATTTCACACCATCACCGCAGATGCGGCCTCCTCAAAGGTGGTCTTTCCCGCCAGAATCTTATCCACCGCGTCTTCCTTCAGGGTTTTCAGCTTTCCCGCCTCCTGAAGGGTTCTGCTGATTTCCTTGGCCGAACGGTTCTCCAGAATCATTTCCTGCACGCCCTCATCATTGATGAGAAGCTCATAAATCCCCACGCGGCCCAGATACCCCGTGTGCATGCAGTTGGGGCAGCCCTTACCCCGCATGAAGGTTCCGCCTTTATGATCCTGAAGTCCCCAGTTTTCCAGCACAGCCGCCGCAGGCTGATAGAATTCCGCGCAGTACGGGCAGATGCGGCGCACCAGACGCTGGGCAATGGTGGCCAGCATCACCGAAGACACCAGAAAGGGCTCCACTCCCATATCCAGAAAACGCGTGATGGCGCCTGCGGCGTCGTTGGTATGCACGGTGCTGAAAACCCTGTGCCCCGTAAGCCCGGCCTGCACCGCAATGGAAGCGGTTTCGCTGTCCCGGATCTCGCCCACCATGACCACATCCGGGTCCTGACGCAGGATAGACCGAAGACCGCTCGCAAAGGTCATTCCCGCCTTTCTGTTCAACTGCACCTGGCGGATCTTGTCCACACGGAACTCCACAGGATCCTCCAGGGTCACAATGTTGATATCCGGTCGGTTGATCTCCTTGAGCATGGCATAAAGGCTCGTGCTTTTACCACTGCCCGTGGGGCCTGCGGCGAGAATCATGCCATAGGGTTTCCGGATGACGCCACGAATGGCTTCCTGGGTGCGGGGGTCCATGCCAAGGTTTTCCAGAGACTGCACCCCGGCGGAGGTGTCCAGGATGCGCATGACAATATTTTCACCGTAAATGGTGGGCAGGGTGGAAACACGGATATTGATTTCCTTCTGCCCCATGCGGATGGTGAAGCGACCGTCCTGGGGAATACGGGAAACCGCAATATCCAGCCCGGCCAGTACCTTGATGCGGGAAACCATGGGCAGAAAAAGCCGCTGGGGAGGGGCTGGCACCTCAAAAAGCTTGCCATCCACACGAAAGCGCACCTGCACATGATCCTTTTCAGGGCTGATGTGCACGTCACTGGCCCTTTCCCGCACAGCCTGGGACAAAAGGGTGTTCACAAGCTTCACCACGGGCGCATCCGCAGCCATGGCCTGAAGGGAGGTGACATCCAGATCCCTTGTCACAGGGGCAGTTTCAATGCCGCTGTCCGCGTCTTCGGCCTCAACCTTTTCCCGGATTTCCTCCAGAGCGCCCACAAGCCCGGAACTCGCGCCATACACCGCAGCCACAAGCTGGTTGAACTCCTGCTCCGTGCAGATCACCGCCTCAACTTCAAGGTTGGTGAACACTTCCAGGGCATCCAGCACATAGATATCCGTGGGATCCCGCAGGGCCATCACCAGCACCGAGCCCTTGCGCACCAGGGGCACGGCCTGGTACTTCATGACCTGGTTCACGGGCAGATAGTCCGCAAGGCTGCTGTCCACGGGAAAAAGCTCCGACTGGTAGCGCCGCACACCCAGCTGCCGGGAAACAACCGAGATCATGTCCTCTTCCCGTATCAGCCCTTCCCGCACCAGATATTCCCCAAGTTTCTGACCGGAGCGTCCCTGGGGTTCCAGAATTTCTTCCAGACGTTCCGGGGAGATGAGCTTTTCTTCCACCAGCATCTCGCCCAGACGTTTGCGTTTGATCACCATCGTTTGCCCTTACCTCTCAGGACCACAGGTCAGTTCCGGATCTGCATAGAATATAAGGCCCTCTTCCCAGGGCTGCACAGAAGGCTCCCCTTCCCCATCCCTGAGAGCGCTTCCCTTCGCCCGCCATTCTTCGAGACTCTGCGGATCCTGGAAACAGGCATTGGGAACCAGACGAAAACGCAACCCCAGATCCTCCCGCCAGACAGGAACCATCCGGACGGGCAGCACAGGGTCCAGTGCTTTCAGGCGTTTCCAGGCAGAGTGCAGATCTCCGGACTCAGAAAGCACCAGGGTGGGGTACCGGGGCCGCAGGGCCAGGGGCCTTGCCGGAAAGATCAGGCGCTCCCCCGGATGAATGCGGTTCAGATCCTGAATATCCGCATTGGCCGCAGCCACAAAGGCCATCTGCTCCCGGTTTGCCAGCCCGTAAATTCGCCAGACCATGGCCGTGGCCACATCACCGGGCCGCACCACCAGGCTACCGAGAATCGTCGGCGCCTTTGGCTTCAGTACAGCTTCGGGGGGATTTTCCGGCTTTTTTTCCTCCACCGCCACGCTCAGCGCAAAGCGCTCCGGCAGCAGGGAAGCAAGGGCCGGAGCCGCAGCGGACGAAGCCACAGGTGCGGCCTTGCTTCCGCCCTCGCCCCAGATCCAGAGGCCCAGCCCCACAAGCAGAACGATATTCAGGCTGAGAAGAAAAATAAAAGCCCTGCTCCCCTCTTCCTTTTTCCGCAGACCAGGCCGGACGCCGGAGGGCAGGCGGTCAGCGGCCTGGCCCACCATGCGCCAGCCTGCTTTTTTACGGTTCTGCACAAGGAGCAAAAGCAGGGTGTGGTGACAGAGGTGAATGATTTTTCTCGGATGCCCCCCGCTTTTCCGGTAAATGGCCAAAAGGGCTGCAAAACTGAAAAGCCTTGCGTCCTCGCGCCCGGCCATGCGCAAACGGTGACCAATGAGCGCGCAGGTATCCTGAAACCCCAGGGGCCTCAGGTGGTGGCAGAGGTGAACCCTGTCCATGAAGTTTTCCGGAGGCCGGTTTTCCGACAAAAGCTCCGGCTGCCCCACCAGCACCATCTGCACCAGTTTCTCACGGTTGGTTTCAAAGTTTAAAAACTCCCGCAGCACTTCCGTGACTTCGGCTTTGAGCTTCTGGGCCTCATCCATCAGCAGCACCACAATGCGGCCCTTTTCTCCGGCTTCCTTTAAGAAGAAGGCGCAGATGGCCTCCCGAAGGGCGGCCTCGTCCCCAGGGCATCCAATGCCAAGCCCCGCAGCCACATGGGCTAAAAAGGTTTCCACATTCCGGAATGCAGGATCCGGCACAAAAACCATCTGAATCTGGGGATCCCTGGAAAAGGCCGCATAAAGGTGGCGGCAGAGGGTGGTTTTGCCTGCCCCCACCTCGCCGATGACAAGGCTGAGTCCGCGCTTAAGCCTTAAGCTCAGCTCAATCTGCTGCAAACACGCCCTGTGGGGTCCGGAAAGGTAAAAAAAATCCGGATCCGGCGCGTTGGAAAAGGGTTCCTGCTCCAATTCCAGAAGATGAAAATACGCCATGAATCCCCTTCCTCGCCCTGTGCGGCCCAGACAGCATTAACCCGGCGTTTTTGCCGTATCCGGCTGCGCCGTGGCCTCGTTTTTCAGAATTCTCGGTGTGATGAAAATCAGCAGCTCCTCGGTTTCATTGAGCCGACTGCTGCCCCTGAACAGATGCCCCAGAACAGGAATGCTTCTTAAAAAGGGTACCCCGGAAACCCCCTCATTGGCCTTTTCCTTGTTCAGCCCGCCAATGACCGTGGTCTGCCCGTCAAAGAGCACCACCTGGGTCTGGGCCTCTTTCTTGATGATGATGGGATTTCCGCTGACCGTATTGCTCCAGTCCAGCTCGTCCTTGCTGGTCTTGATCTCAAGACGCAGGGTCCGGCCATCAATGACATGGGGTTGCACTTCCAGCCGGACCACGGCTTTCTTAAACTCCACCTTCACCTCTCCGTCTTCCACGGTCTGGTAAGGCACCTCCCTGCCTGACTCTATCACCGCCTTCTGGTTGTTGAGGGTGGTAATGGACGGCCTTGAAAGGATGTTCAGCTTTCCCTCCTTTTCCAGGGCGGAAAGCTGCACAGAAAGAATGCTTCTTCCCAGGTATTCGGAGATAAAGCCCAAGGAAAAACCGCCATCACTGATGTCGGCTGGAAAATTCACCACATTGCCCGTGGAAGGGTTCACCGAAGACGGGTTGGTGAGATCAAAGGAACGTAAGGCCTGGTTGCCCCCGGTCACCCAGTGGTTGCCTCCGCCCTTGTACACCCCGCCCCACTGGATACCCAGCTCGCGGGCCGTATCCCGTGTGGCTTCCACAATGTGGGCC